>Ga0157364_1001330_pt1 | contig 20733 bp, 14 predicted proteins | sample AttsexASBM2_FD_111476 | JGI IMG/M metagenome (GOLD analysis project Ga0157364, IMG submission 111476) | Fungus gardens microbial communities from leaf cutter ant in Ribeirão Preto, State of São Paulo, Brazil - Atta sexdens ASBM2 | ecosystem: Host-associated > Fungi > Mycelium > Unclassified ...
ACACACACACACACACACACACACACACACACACACACACACACACACACACACACACACACACACACACACACACACACACACACACACACACACACACATTAGATGTAGTAAAAAGAAAAACGTAAAAGAGAACGTACGTTCTACATATTTCTCGAGTGATTTTGGAACCATAAATTTTGCCTTTTGCAAATTTTCTTCAGTGCATTCCCCTTTTTCTAGTCCTAGAAGAATATTTTACGCGTCATAGTTTATAGATTCACAGTATAGTTTATAGTTTAGCACATTTTAGCAAAATATAAAAAAAATAATAATTAATTATAACATAGAAAGTGAAATCAGTATTTTTTACCGAAAGCTAGACCCATCTGTTTTAGAACTTCGATATCGTCATGAATTTCAAACTTATCATTAAAATTAAACAGGTACTCGGTTCTGTAACAAAAAAAAATCTGCTTAATACCTTTCCTTACGTAATATTTATTTATCTTATAATCTTTTTTTATTTGTTTCTGTTTAACATACTTGTCATTTGAAATGCTGCAATCTATGACAGTCTTTTTACTGGTATTCACAATAAGGAATGGCAGCTGTATGGCAGAATTAGGTTTCGGTGGCCCACGGAGATTCTCGTTTAAACGATTACGTTCAACCAAGTTCTTAAAAGAAATATGAGAGAGAATTAATTGATGCAATTGCTGCGTTTTAGCTTTGATTCTCTCAATTTTCTTCTTCTTATCTTTTTCTAATGCTACACATTCCTGTAATGAATTAGTGGGCAGGCCGAGCCACCTGATTTCCTTTTTCTCTTTGGAAATGATGTTCATTGCCATTAACACATTTAGAGCGTCATATACGCGTCTTCTAATATTTTTCTGATCATATTGCTGAAAAAGAGTGAAAAACATTCAATTAAATAAATTTAATTAACAGTTAAATGAGTATATTTCAAAACAAGCTTATAATTAACGGATCAAATCATTTGTAAAGCGTATGTCATCTTGAAACATTACGGTCTTTTCTAGTTATTGATTATTGCGACAAATATTACTGAAGCCTCGGTAATCGAATTGATGACATTCATCTCAGAAAATTTCAGGTTCGAACCCTGGCCGAGGTAATATTATCGCTATAAATTATTTAGTTTTTTAGATTTTTATTAACATGTGATAATTAATATTCTTATAAAAAATGCATATTAACATCAAAAATTATTAAATTGCTTAATAAATTGTTTAATGAATGATATTACTATTCTGATTCTTCTCATGGACAGACCGAAAGATTTCAGCGCATGGTATATAGAATCATATATGTATATAAATTCACACAAGAAATATGTATTCAAAGTGTGATCAGTTTCAACCGAATATAAGATTCTCTCTTACTTAATTAGATTTATTCTCACCGGTCTAAATTCGTATCATATTGTAACATACGGATATTATGAGATAAATACCTGATCTGTCAGAGAATTTATATGAGCAGGATTAGTGAATTCGCCAACCAATTCATCTGCTACTTCGTTGTAGGAAGTAGTACCTTTCTTTTTCACTTTTTCACAGACTTTCATTGAGAAATGTCTTAATCCTTTCCCAACTTTTTCTGCTTTTCTTCGCTTACTGAAATATAAAGAAATAAAAGGTATAAACCAGTAATGGAATAGACCAGTAATTAGATGTAGAGTATACATGTAGCAAAATTGTAAAAAGCTAAATCTGTCATTGCTCTTCTCTCTTTCCTCTATCTGTCTGTCTGTGCGTGCGTGCGTGCGTGCGTGCGTGCGTGTGTGTGTGTGTGTGTGTGTGTGTGTGTGTGTGTACACGTGCGCCCACATGTGATAGACTCATTGCATTACTCAGGCACAAAGTCGCCACTTTCTACATCCTGCCTTTTCCTAGATCCAGTATGATCTAATATTGGACTGATAAAAGTTTTTCCAGTGGCATCCTTAACAAGTTGCGAAGTATTAGATTGTTGCTGCTGTTGCTGTTGTTGTTGTTGTGATGCAATAGCTTGTTTTATATCGCTCTAAAATAAAATATTGTATTTTAAAATGTTTACTGCAAAATTTTTAATTTCCACATTGAATTGTTACTTGTTTACACGAAATTACAAAATTATATTTACCATTTGCGCAGAGGTTAACTGTATGGTCTTGGTCACCATAGATTCCCCACTCTTTGATGTTGCCATTTTAGTATTTTGCAAAGGTATTGTTACAAGTCCTATAATTACATAATTAAAGGCATTTCCAAATGGTAAAAACATTAATAAACTTATAATTATATGAAAAAGATCTATTTAGAAAAAAAAAATCATACTTACTCTGACCAGGTGTAGATGGATTCTGCAAGCTAATAGTCCTAAGAACTTGTGTATTCGATGATAAAACCTAATTAGAACAATGCATACGTAATATTTATATTAAAACTGTAATTTTCCAGTGCATTGAAAAGAAACATTAGAAATATTCTACATAATGAGTAATTTAAAAATATAATTTGTTTATTTATAGAGCATTACTTTCTCACAAAAGTATTAGCATCATATAACCTTTATATATTGAATTAATAACTGCAATTGTGATAAATAAGATATATGAAATTAAAGCAAGTACCTGCGATTCTTGATTAGGAGCTTTAAACACTTTAAGGCCACCTGCATTTGTTGTGCTAACAATACCACTTAATGCTTTGTTAGGTGTACTTTGCACTACTTTTATCACTTGTGGATGTCCTGCAATGAATTTGATTCATCCATAACTATTTAAAAATCTTCATTAGACAAATATCAGACAAAAATGTTTCTTTTCAAGAAATCTAATTTTTATCTATTAATTTTAATCTAATATATTTACAGTATATATGTATATAATATATATGTATATATGTATATAAACAATTGTATATACGTATATGAACAATCATATTATAATTTAAAAAAATACTTAAAAGAGGAATAAATTATATTTTGTACTTTCACATTTGTATTTTCAGTTGCAGAAATTTTTAACACTCCATGTGTGTGTGTGTGTGTGTGTGTGTGTGTGTGTAAAATGTTAAAAAAAGAATTAACAAAATATCATCAAAATTAGCAAAACTGTATCATTTAATCATAACCGACAAATAATATTATAATATATTTATCATACAGATTTCTTGTTTTTATCTGAAATAGATATAGCTCTGATATCTCTATATTTTACAGATTATGTAAATTATGTGAAATAACAAAATCTTTAATACATATCTCATATCTGGTATTTAAGTTGTAAATAATGAAATTTAGAAATTGTCAATAAATATTACAGACAGTTCACCTAAGAACAAATGAATATATACTTTTTCAAATCTGACATTCAAACTATTTAATACTTAAAAGTTATTAACTGTGTATTTAGAATATTCCATTCCTGTACAAATATATCTACATAAGTATATTGTGAAAAAAATAGATATCAAATCTTTGCATCTATTCTAAATATGAGAACAAGAATTAATCTTTTTAACGTTGTAAGAAACACAATGTATATTGTGTTGATATTTATGCAATCATTTGTATGTGTGTGTGGAGATTTGAAAAAAATCATATAATTTTTAAAAAGTAACAAATTGCTTCATAAACGAGCTTATCAGCACTGTATTTCATCAAATGGAACATGATAAAGGATAGAGACAATAGGCAAAAAGAAATATGATACAATACAGAATAAACCTTCTGTCTAGCAATTTATCCATAAACTGAATAGAATTTGCTCTCGCTACTGACAATTACCAATAATATGAACGCACGTCTCCCATTTTTAATTGAGAAATAAATGAACAATGGTAATAACATCGTAATGTAAAAAAAGAAGAAAAAGCGAGTTAAAGGGGAAAATTCGGTTGGAAGTAAAAAAGGTGCGATCGCGCGGACAAACCTGATTAAAGTTCGGAAAGAAGGCCAAGTGCACAAACTCGCACAAACTCGCACAAACTCGCACAAACCGGGCGCGATTTCGGTGATGCAGAGAGACGGAGAGGCGCAGAAAGACGCAGAAAAGCGAAGAAAGGCCAAGATGGGCCAAGAAAGGCGGAGGGCGGACGAATGTTGTGGGCCGCGGGCGAATTTTATCTCGACGTTCGCAAGACGCGGAGGTAAAAGGAGACGCGCGAAGGCAAAGAAAATACAAGGAGGATCACGCGTGTTGCCGATCGTACGTGCGTTGGCGCGCACCGTAAATCCACTTACCATTAACGTCGTGTATTAGGAAATTCATCGTTTTGTTTTGCTGTGTCATCTCTGACGTTATTGGGCCGTCGATCGGCTGAGGACGATAGCGCGAATGGGCCGTGCGAAAAAGGGAGATAAAAAGATCATAAGGGCCACACTCTGCTCGAATCGTCGGCTCGTCGTATCACCAAAATGGCGACTTCGCATATAAAAGCACTCGCGAGGATGATTTGCGAGGTATCGCGCGTCGCGAGACCGTCACGGTCAGTCAGCCGTGGCAATTCGGCGTCTCCTTTATCGCGATCGGTTGCGCATTATTGGAATGAGCCCGGAATATTCGCGCTCTACCCGCAGCCAGTCTAGCCCTGCAACTTCCGCGTGCACACGGACTGGAAATGAGCTTGGCGGCACGACAAAGCTAAACAGCTGATTGGCCGGCCACCGGTCACATGGTCGCTCTCGTTCCACGTTACGCGGCGCCTCTCTCATGACGCGCGCGCCAATTTCTCCTCTTCCGATTATAATCCGAGGTAACTATTTCTTATTGGTTCTTTAAATCTCCCATATTTACGTATATATCAAATAATCAAATTTTATTATATATTATAACATTTCAAAATATAGCATAGCATGCGTATTAATATTACAATAATACAAGCAATGACAGTGCTATTGTCTTCTTCCGATGCAATTGCAGGTATCAATAAATATTTAGCTTAACTTTACATTTTGTATACATTACAACAATTTATATGCACAATATATACATATACGCACGATCTGTCATTCCAATTCGAGCGAGCATAAAACCTTTGCGTTCGGAAGATCTTGAAATTGAAATTGAATTGGAATTTTATCAATTAAAACAAAGTTTACTATAAATTTGAGACTGGTTTTCTTTCTTTCAATTTCTTTCAATTCTTTCAATTAAATTCCACAATCTAGTATTTCAAACATGTGCTACACGGCATGCCTAATCGGGTTTAATAACATCTGTAGTTATGAAATTGGCCAATTATAGCTGTTCCTCGGAAGAATATAATTCGATTGCGATTGGTCAATTCCATAACTATGAATGTTATTCAATTAAAGATGTTGTCCCATGAGAGTGTCCATTTCAAAATTTCGGAAAAACGGAATTTGTAAGCATTGGCTAATCACAATCGAGTATTCCTCTCTCATTCGATGATAAGAAGAAAATATTCGAAGGTGATTGGTCAATTTTTACAGATTACGGCATACGACATACGGTTACGGCCAATATAAATGCTCCTGAAGTGTACTCTCAGATTCTCTACGATCCATTTGGCGCTACAAATGCTTTGAAGCTTTTGATTGACCAATTAAAAGAAAGAATTTTAATTGACCAATCAAAAAATGTTTCGAAGCATTTGTAGCGCCAAGTGGATTATAGCCCTAGTCTGATCACGGCTTAAGGCTACCTTCACATGCGACTTGCATAAGAGTGTCTTCCCCTGACACGTATCGCCATACACGCGTATTTGCGTATCGAAGGATCCGATCAATCATTGGCCTAGTTTCCATCGAGGGGTTAAACCAGATCAGAATGTAAGAACCAACCAATTACAGTCGAGCATTCCCCTGTCGTTCGACTATAATAGGAATACTATAATTGGTTGGTTCTTACATTCTGATTCGATTTAAACTCTCAGTGGAAACTAGAGCACTGAGGGTATCATCACATGTAACGTCTGTGCAGGGTGCTATTTTATTTGTAAAACAAATGTGTACAGAACAGAGAAGTCTTTGGATCTCTCTATCCCATAGCCAATCAATAGGCTTGAAAAATTTGTCATACGACAAAAATGCACAAATGAAATATAAATGAAATCCTAAAGCCCCAGACAATACAAAGAAATACCGACACGATTTCAATTGATCAGAAGAATTGCGTATTCCAGAGTATCTAATTTTGATAGATTGAAATCGTGTTATTTCTATCGCTATCGCTATTCTTTCGCATTGTGTCTGGAGTTTAAACGTAATCTGCATGTTCTAGTAATATTATTAGAATAAATTGTATTTTATTTACTAGAATGCCATTCTGAAAGCTGGCATTTACATTGGGCGTATTTCGCGGAAGATTATAGAAATGCAACCAATTGCTAATTAGAATTTCTGTTGTACACTAACAGAAATATTAAACGAATTTATTAATTTTCCTGTAGTAATCTACGCATCTCGAAAAGTACGCCTAGAACGCGATTCTGTAAGGTTAAAGTAATGAGATGTTATCGCATATTTATCGCGTATCGTGTAATACCTTCGGCACACCAGCGCGATGTTCGTCGCGCGCGATATCCAATGACAGCTTTACCGATAATCTCATTCTAAAGATATACAGTCATTGAATATCGCGTGTCGCGCGTGACTAACATCGCAGTAGTATGCCGAGTCATAATCGCGTAACCAATCAGAAGCGATCCGCTGTTATAGTTTCGTATTTTACTGATTACTGATTAGTTACGCGATACGTGAGACGAGATACATCTGGAATTCTAGCCTGCGGTGTGATTCCGTAACTGTCTTAACACATCTATCGACAGTTGTCGGTGTCGTTACGCAGATATTTTATATGGTGAAAAAGCTGCGCAATGACAATTGTTGATAGATATATATAAAACAATAAAGGCTTAAACGCAATAGGTACAGGCAACAGTGAATAACGAATCATTTAATCAAAGTTCTGGTGTGTAAGTTCGATATTATATCCCAGAGTTCTAATTGAACAGCTTGTTATTATCTGTTCCTTGTGCCTATTGTGTTTATAGGCAGTATTCATAGTCAATTCTTATATTCAAGATCGTCTTAAATACAACCTTCAGATATCACGAACTAATCAGAGGGCCGCATTCGCTTTAAATATTATATTAGGTATGGGAAAAAGTTCGTGGCGTTTTTCCCGTTACATCTAACGGGAAAAACGTCACGAACTTTTTCCCACGCCTAATATTACTTAAAACAGTCTTGAAATGAGAATTAACTATGAATACCAGTCTATAATCCTTTATGTTAATAATCATGGATGTTTTTTTAATCATGGATGTTTTTTTCCGAACCGAGTTAGGCCCTGCGAGAATAGAAAAAATAAAGAATTAGGAATAAAGAATAAATGATTTTAAATGATTTTCTATCAAAAATCGGATTCATCGGAATACATGGTTTCTGATAGATTGAAATCGTTTATTCTTTATTCCTAATTCCTTATTCCTTCTATTGTGCTACAGGACCTTAGTTTATATTCTTTTTCCTAGATGTTGATAGCCCCGTAAGTCACACTTTTCGGTTTAGTTACTCCGGATCTACAATAAGTATTTTAAGTCTTAAGCCGTAAGAAATTGACCAACTGTCGAATGCGAGGAGAATAATTGATTATGTCCATTTATTACGGCTTAAAGCTTAAAAATCTATTGTAGATCCGGAGTAACTAAACCGAAAAGTGTTTCGAACCCGACAGCCGTCCGTAAAGATGCTTTTTAAAGGTACTGACGCTCGACGCGCATTTTTAACGTCAAAATAGATCCCATGATCAAAATTGACGCTTATATTCATCAATATCTATAGGTACATTTTCACGTGCTGCTAAAATAAGCAAATTGAGCGACAAATTTGTCATTCGTTATCCTGAAATTTTATAGTTTGAACAGTTTCTACAACTACAAGTGTCAAACGCTTAAATGATATTGACAATGCTGACATATTATATCGATCGTGTTGACATTGTTGATTGCGATATACAACCTAATCTAATTTATTCTTTTTTTATTGCTGACCTAGATAGAAGATTCGATGCAATCAGAATAATCTAATAATTGTTTCAATTCAGCGTTTTAATATTGCAAATGATACAAAAAAAATGATACAAAAAAATACGAACAACATATCGAATTTATCGCTCAAATATCAAATTTAACACTTTTTGCCCTTTTTCATATATAAAATTATCGCTTTAATAGTTTTAAGACAAAAGTCGTTACGTGATTTCTTTTTTGTTGCTGAAACGGCCAGTTTGAGTATTTCACGAAAATGCACCTTATCACGTGATTTATTTTGACGCCAAAAATGAGCGTCGGTATGAAAAGCACCTTTATTTGTAATTTAAAAATCAGTAGCTTGCAGCACACAAGCTTGCTTTTATTTTTTATTTTTTGTAATTATGATAATTATGAAAAATGAATTGAAATAAGACGATAATACTCGAGATATGTGTAGGATCTTCGTAGGAAGAGGGATCCATAATGGTTCTCGCACACATAGAACGCTGCAATGTTTGCCGCGCGGCGAAAGTTATAGCGCTAGCCAATAATTCTTAAATCAGCCTCATCATGCAAAACTTTTAGAAATGATGTAATATTACTTCCGCCACGCGGCAAAAGTTGGATTGAGTTCAACTTTTGTCACGCAGTGAAAATTATATATCTATTACTTCGGACCAAGCAAGATATTGATTGGCTATCGCGCCAACTTCCGCCGCGTTCTATGTGCAGAAGCCCTTAGAGATCGTGTATATGTTTCCAGTCCGTGCATCTTCTAAATCAATTAAAACTTATGTGGTGATATTATCTTTGTATGAGTAAATTCTTTTTCCCATTTTTTGATGACAATTTAAGCATTCAATTGCTTGTTTGTTAGTAAACAACAAAGTCCTTTTTTTATTAGCACACATTCGGAAAACATTTGTAGATGTCATATATAAGTACAAAATATACATGCCCGATACATTTATTAAACATTTTTCTAATGAAAAAACATAGATTTAACTTATTAGGGTTAGGATCAAACATTGCTCACGTTTATTTTGGTCAATAAGCACTTATTTGCGTTCACGCTTTTGCTGCCCTACTTCGATAAAATAAGCATTTGTGAGTATGACATCATGGATAATGTCATAAACGCATCTCTGAGCGTTTATACCACCAAAGCAAACATGAGAGATGCTTATAAGCGCTTAAAGTGTGTAAGCGTGCAAACCGAACGCAGCTGGAATGATAAACAAAGCAATGGCTATGTTTAACAGAAAAAACTAATCAGTTAGCGCTTAGTAATTCTTTAATATGATTGGTTCTTACCTTTAGTTCTTCGTTGGATCTACATGCAACCAATCATATTAAAGAATCATTAAGTGCTAACTGATTATTTTCTTTGCTAAACGCAATCAATAATTGTGTCTAGCAGTAGGTGTTCGATCTTCTAAGAGATGGCGATGCAATATGTAATATATATTAGATAAGGACAGATACATTTGAGCGCATTATAGTAATGAAAATAATCTATCCAAGCAGTGAGTGGAAAGTGTGAGCAACATCTGAGACAGAATAATTTCTGTATATATTTCTGTCTTGCTCAGTAATTTTTTTTCTTTTTGCGCATGTTTTCTGTATAAAAGAAAATAGAAAAGATTAGAATGATACTTCTATCCTCTAGATGTTGCTCATACATCTCGACGTTCGTATTTCCCTTCCATCACTATACAAGTTCTATATTTGAGCGAAACACGATATATAATAAGAACTTAATGAAAGATGTCACAATTATCAAATTTGGAATTAAAGTCTGTACTATCGACCTCAATCAAGTTCGGCCGTCGGTCCAGCATTCTCTTAAAGAAGAACAAGGCCAGTATTCATAATTCATTTTTATTTTAATACCTTCTTGAGGAGATTCTGAAGTCGTTTGTATCATGGTATAAGATATTTCATTGCGCATAATGAAAAAGTACTAGAATCAAAAATTTGTCCAAAATTTAGCGCTAAATTCAAATACAGTTAGTAAAAATATATACATAACAATTTTAAAAACAAAATTAAAATTTGAAAAAATACAAAAGCTCATAAATGAATGAAATAATGGAGTATGAAATAAAATAATGTTAATAAAATTAATGTTAATACAATAATGTTAATAAATATAATTTGATATTTAAGATCGGCTAAAATTTATTATTTATTATAATGTGCTATTATAAATAAACACTTGCCACTGCTGATAAATTAATTTCCTTGGGAAAACAATAATATGTAATACCTTTTGTATTAGAATGAAATATATGACTCTTACAATTTTGAACACAATATGGGCATTTCTACAAATTAAATAGAACGTGTTAATTAATTATTTAGAAAAAAGATTGATAAATTATATTAAATATAATAAAGAAAATTTATGAATGAATAAGAAGCATGATTTTTTATAGATATCGTTAAACATACTCTAACTGTTGTTGCTATGTACAATTTGAAGAACTTCGCTCTTAATCACTCATCGGTCACTATCGAACTGAACAAACTTTTCGAAAGAATAATGCAATCAAGGAGGATGCGAGATCTGGTTCACGACGTGAGACTCCGTTTTTTGATCATTTCTAACCTAATGTACATACATAGGAACTATGGTAACAGCCATGTTGCTTTTTACAATTTGGACAAAATTGATTGGTTTAGGAACAGCCGCCATTTTGGACTACTGCGCATCCTCAAGAAACATCTTATATTCTTATACCATGGTCTGTATTACCGACTAAATCGTATAATTTTTGTATAATAGTATAATTTTTAATAATCGTATAATTTTTGTATAAACTTTTTTTCTCTTTTACGAATTCGAAAATCCTCTTTCAGGATTAAAGTATACGCATTAACACGTGCCTGTGAAGAGTGTATGTCGAGAACGACCAAAAATTTCGAAATAGATATATTTTTTACCATTTCTTAGTGCAACATAGCGTCTCGAGTTATCAAGTTGTGTATAACATTTGCTTGATACGAAAGTTTTGCAATCTGTATTTAGGAAATAGTAATCCACAGACACGTAATTTGCACGAACAAATAACGTCGAGTTCTTAGAATTAGACTTAGACACTTTGGCTCGTATTCAGAACGCGCTTAGCGATGTTAGCGCGCTAACAAGCTATAATTTATGTTACACATACTATAGAATTTCAGAGATAAAAGAGCGTTCTGAATACGGATCTTTATCGTGACGAATTTGTTATATGAAAATTAACACAAATGTGCGACTGCTTGAAATATTTGTGGTAGTATATAAAGATGTGCTGGAAAAATCTCTGTCTGATGACTTCAGAGTTTGGGACTTCTCTTTAGGATCTTCTTAAAATTGTACTTAAAATGCTTTTGAATACAAGAATCGATTCCGAATATCTGCTGATATTCATATCAGTTGAAATTCTTATTCTCTCTTCTCTATTCTTTTGATTGTAACCCCCCATAAATCATTTCATTCTTGTTTTTCTGTCAGATTCTTCATACAATTGTATGTAAAAATGCATCGAAGCCTAATTTCATTTTTTAAGTGCGGGAAGCTAAACTGTGTAATTATTTTCTTTATAGATTGCAAATATTATTATTTAATCATACAATATGAAAATATTCAATAAGTGTTATTATACAACGACAAAACATTTTTCTCTTACGACTACGTTTACATGGCTCGATTTATACCAAAATTACAATATCGAAACTGGCCAATCATAGTTATTCCTTTAATGGAATAACTGTGATTGGCCACATCGATGTTATAACTTCAGGTAAATCGAGCTATGTAAATATAATCAATACAATATTCATATATACAGAGCTTATAGATTGTTACACAATCAAGTTGATACATGATTTTCTTTTAAAATCCTTATCCAAACCAATGATTACCCATGCATTCTCTAGTCCATTCTGTTTGACATAGCCAACACCAATGATAGCCACATCCTGCTCTTGTGCATACCATGTGCATGCAACCCCCTGCAAAATATACAATTTATTATTTATAAATTAAAAAAAATGTTTTTGTTCCCCTTGGGAAACAAACCTTGAAAATAAAATTATGGAATTCTGTTTTGTGTTGCATAAAAGTATTCTATTCCATTAAGGTACCTTTTCATGCTGACGCTCAACGCTCATTTTTAGCGTCAGCACGAAAAAGCACCTTTACTCTTTAAATAATTCCATTGAATAAAGTTTATTGTTAGTGAAAAATTAATTGTACATGTACCATCTCTTTCAGTAGGAGTTCTGCATTTAGGACAAGGTTTCGTAGATATCTGTATCGTTTTTTTGCTAGCTTCTTCCCATTTAGCCTAAAATAAAATACAAGCAATAAATGAATTTTCAAAAAAGAAATTTCTTGTTTTCTGATAGATGTATCGTTAAATTTAACTAACTTCGTTAGCTTTTGAGAGGTCTACTGAATAATTTCTAGAAGAAAAAACACTTATGGATGTTTCCGATGTTTGCGATTCACATTCTCCTACGTGATAACCTTGTAAACATATTCTGCAAAAAACGTACTACAAAAAAATGATTAAATCAGATTTGAAAAATTATACTTGGTCTGTTTTCTGTTTCTGCACTAGATTATATTAGATTACTTTCACTAGATTACTTTCGACAAATATCAAACATATACCTATCTCAATTTAAATTCCAAAAGTGTATATACACTAGTTCAGCCACAGAAAACAGGTTAATAATATATACTAATAAAATCAGTAGGGATGCACCGGAGCATAAAATTATCGGATATCTAAACAGAAATGTAACGGATGTGACATCCAGTATCCGATCAGATATCCGAGAAGGAATTTCCTCGAATCGATATCCGATATTTTTCGGTTACATTTACACGCTTTACGCCGAAATTATAACATCGATGTTATGAAACTGGTCAATCACAGTCATTTCATTCTTCAGAAGAATAGCTATGATTGATCAGTTTCATCTATGTTATAATTTCGGCGTAAAGCGTGCCGTAACAGAAGTCAATGTCTTAAAAAAAAACTTATAGAGAAAAACATCGAAAAACATAATTTTGCAATGTATAAGATATTAATGTATAAGATATTATAGCATGCATGATTATGAATATGCATATTTATTTCTAGAACATTTGTATAAAAAAAAATCAACAATTTAATAATATCAAATTTTATCGATTTAATGACATCAAACCAGATATATTCCCAGATACTATCCCAGATAATATCCGGCTATCCAGTAGGATAGTAAAAAAGTGCCGGATAATACCGGATACTTTCCGGATATTCGGTACATCTCTAATAATCAGTACCAATATGTACTGATTTTCAGCAAGACATCCGATTTATCACAAATGATCACATGATTATTCTGGCGAAAAAAATTTCGCTAAAATTATTTCACGTTTTGGAACATTTCAGCAAAATCGCAGAAAATTTGCTGAAATTTCACTAAAAATAAATTTTTCAGTTAACATAATGAAAAATCGCTGAAACTAATTGAAATTTTAAATTGAAATTTTAAATTGAAATTTTCCTGAAATTTCTCTGAAATTTTTGCTGAAATTTTACTAAATATAAATTTTTCAGCTAAAAATCACTAAATTAAACTGAAATGTTTCTGAAATACTGAAATTTTGTCGAAAAGTGCTCCAAAATGTGGAATAATTTCAGCAAAATTTTTCCATCAAGCTAATAATAATAAAAATAATAGCAAATTATTTAACGAAAATGTGTTGTGTGTGTACAGCTATATTTTAATAGTTAAAGAAAATATTTAATACTAGACACATATAAATATGTACATATACGTATATTTTATTTTAATTTTCTCAGGCAAATATTTCAAAAATAAGGAAGGTACGAATAAATGTTTCAAGCAAAAGTTGTATGGTTTCAAGAGGGACATAAAATGGTGCCATTAATTTAATCTTGAATAATTATTTGAAAGTCACATAAAAGGTCACTTTTAATTTTTTAAATGGAATCCCTTATTTTTCATTACATTTTCTTATAGTTTATCTTAAGAGCTTTCCAAAACACTATAATGAAATATTTTTTCATAAAGTATTTTTTGAGTTATGAGACTTGAAAGTCACAGTATGTGCCGGCATTAGCATTACGCAACGTATCCGACCGATAGTAAAAACCTCTTGTGTTGTTCAAGATCATGTCCTAGATAACATTTGTCAAGATCAAGGCCATTAAAATTATATTTCTTTTGTATTATCTACTCATTTCATTTTCTAATAGTTTTTTATTACAAATTGAGGTACGAGGGTCATTTGAAAAGTGGAGCCTCAACATAACATTACTGATCAAACGATTCTGATACTACAATATGGGCAAAATACTCAAAAAATTGTATTTAAATACAAAATACTCTAAAAAAAGTATTCAAATACGAAATACAAAATATTTTCAATAAAATAAAAATGTATTTAAAAACGTATTTTCAATACATATTGTATTTCAAATACGCCCACTCCTGGCTGAGATACAACGCTAGAAGTTATTCACCAAATATAAATAAGGATAAATGCACATCAGTGTGAAATGGAACTTTAGATTGAGTCAATAATAGTACAAGTTTAACTTTCATAAAAAAAATGTTCACAATTTAAATGTATTTAGTATTTGCAAATTTAAAATATTAAAAAAAAGTATTTAAATACAAAATACTCTCAAATAAAGTATTTAAATATGAAATACAAAATGCAAAAATGTATTTAAATACGTATTTTAAATGTACTTTATATGTACTTCATATATAAATACTGCCCACCCCTAAATCGTATATGTTTTGCATATCTGTGAAAATTGTAGCTATTTTGGACATTCAGTTGTTGTTTGAGAGTCATTTGTGCCAATCGATGTCAGTATCTTTGACATTGTCGTTTGATAAAAATCTGTGTCCTCTGAGCGTTTGACTTTGAGTCTGGGAAACAGGAAAAAGTCGTTGAGTCAGATCTGGTGAATCGATGGGTAGTTAATTAATTCAAACCGTAAATTTTTGTTATGGTGATTATCGATATTCGATTATTTCTATTTTTTAAAAACATTGGCATTGACTGGCACAAATGACTGTCAAACAACAACTGAGCAGCTACAATTTTCACAGGTATCTTGCAAAACATGTAGTATTCGATTGACATATAGTACTGGACGGAGCATGCAGCGAAATGTCTTTGATCTTTCGTCTTGCGGACTTAGAAAAAATGAATATGTGCACGAAACTCTCTTTCTATTATTGTCCTATTGGTCACTATCCAAACATCGTTCTATCTCTTTCTAAATCTGTCAAGATCTGTCTGGTTTCAATGCTCCGTCCAGTACTTTATATCGATGGTAATATCGTAATGGTTTTGACGAGTAATGCCAGTAGAGTAATGTCTTCAGTTGAGGCTCAAACTTTTCAAACGATCCTCATCCATTTTATGGTTTTGATATATCCTCATATTTGAGGATATATCAAAACCATAAAATGATATACTTTAGAACTTGAAAAAAGATTTTCTATCCTTAAAAATGTTTTATAATCCAGTTAAATGCAACTTTTAAAAGCCCTATAGAAAATCCCGAGAAAATTCCAATTGAATCTTGTTCTGGGTGAACAGATCTACAATTTGAGGGGAATAACAACCCATTTGAATCTTACTAAAATCGACCTTGAATTCGAAATTTGGTCATTTTTTCACATTAATCGGACTGTATTTCTTAAGGCGTATATCGTAGAGCTAAATGAATTATTGCATCATGTTCAGCAATCAAAAAACATACATTTAAAATCTGGATTAAGCCATTTTTGCATCAATCAAATATGTATTAAGAAAAATCGAAATTTTGATTTAAAAATCGTTTACTAGCGATCTATAAATCTTAATATTTTTAAAATAAAAATTTAGAGGTATTCTTTTAGCATGTTCTTTTAGAGAAAGGAAAGCTTTTGAACTGAGGCCGATTTAAAAAAAATTTTTTTTCCTTATCAGTTTAACATACAGGATTTAACATACAGTCCCAAAATAATCGCCAAATATTATGTTTGTGAAGTTAGCACCGCTATTTTGAAAAATAATGCTATTCAAACTGCTATTTTGAAAAAAAATCAATATGCTTAGGCTTGTGCTACGTTGTGCCGCAAACCGCATTTCGATATTTCAAAAAACAAGAAGCGAAAAAACTGTTTTTAAGATCCAACATCGCCATTTCGAAATACAAAAAAAATCAAAATTGTGCTAAATTGTGCTAGGCTTGTGCTAACTTGTGCCGCAAACTGTAGTTCGATGACGCAATTAGTTTATTAGAAAATTGCAAATTAAGAATTGAACTCGAATTGAAAACGATGGATATTCCAAGCGGACACTATCTACGCTGCAACTTCTAGGGAAAGTTAGGCTTCAAGTGGATATGATTTTTTTGTTCGGGACGCCATAGCTCATGTACATGAAATAATCGTAGCGCATGTACATGGGCTCGTGCTTATGTGTGTGGCTAACGTTTCGCTACATTTCGCCGCAGGGTATCATGAAACTTTACCTCTAGGATGGAAAGGTGAAAACCATTGAAGTTAATGGAGAAATTTTTCATTTTTCACTTTTCATCCTAGGAAAAAAGTTTTATGATTGATACCCAGGCCACCGACTGATTTTGAATCGCATGCTGACTACTCAGGAATATAAACGTCTACAATGAACAATAACAATAGAGGCTGTAAACACGGCAGTAAGTTCGTTTTCCAATCAGAAATGGTTGATCGATCAACGTCAAATCGATGATTCAACGTTGTTCGACGTTAATTCGATGTTGATCGATCAATCACTTGTAACTGGGGATGTAGTAGAGCGTAGAGTAAGTCCGCGTAAGTTCATAAGTGAAATGGTTGAAATCTATTTCCGGCCCGGAAAACCAGCTTACTCTCGACATGTCTAGAGCACAGTTCAAATATAGGTGTATTCCGATATACATTGTCAGTACTGACAATACTAAAAAATTGTTTCGTTATTACTGCGCTATTAATGCACTGCGACAGCGTCTAGTTTCCTCAATGACGTCATAAATGAGAGCCATATTGCCACTGCAACTACTGTGGCTTTCAAGGTGAGGCAATTACAGTGCAATATGGAGTTCCTTAAAGAAGCACAATGCGTGAAAATATTCGATCCAGAAAATAAAAAAATATATACATTATATTTAAATACAGAAAATGCACATATGTTCATCTTACCGAAAACTTTTAAAATTCCACATCTAAATATTCATTAACTGAATGTCCATATAATTTTTAATACGAGGTCAAACTGCTTAAATTTGTGATCCCATAACTGATTCATCTTCCTCAGAAGAACTATCGCTGCTGCTTTCGTTCAAAATTTATTGATAGTGCGTTTATCCATGACGTCTGTTCGCATCATTGCTAGTCTACTGCAATGCTGTTCCGAAATTGCCGATGTTACAGTAGTGCTGATAGTGCTAGTACAACAGTAATTTTGGAACAGCTGCGGTAGTGCAGTTATGACGTCATAACAGTTGCACTGCCAGTAAAAAGGGAACACACCCTATATATAGTTACGACACTGATTGTCGGTACCTTTGATGTAGTGTATTCTAGATCACATGACTCGCGCCATGTTGTGGGTATTACACAAGTAGAGCCTGTGATAAGATAGGTTCTACTTGTGTAATATCTAGACTCTTTGAGCTCTTATTGGCTCCGCCATTCTTAGTTTTACAGCCAACGCATGCGCAAAAGAAAATCGAACTCTTCCTTGCTCTTTTGCTGGTAATGTCATAACTGTATATAGTTAAATTGTGTCTCTACTATACTGTTACTATTCATTGTAGACAACACTTTAACCAGTCTGAAGTCTATTTTACAATAAGATCGCAAGATATATACATAAACCATAAAAAATTAGCCAATCATAGTCAATTACTTTCATCACATTCAACTTTGATTGATTAATTTCTTATGGTTTAAATATTTGCAACTCTAAAACGAAGTTTAGAGCTGTCGTACACAAAATTCCGCAACAGTGACGTAAACTTAAGTCGACGAGCCAATCAGGATATTGCTTTAGATCTATGTAATCTAACGGAAATAGAAATAGCAGTAAACTTATTCATAACCTCGCAATAAGGTGAATTTGAATCGATTGAGATTCGCTTTATGGATAAGTTTACTGCTATTTTCTATTTTCATTAGAGTATGTAGATCTAGCAGTAGCCTGATCGGCTTAAGTTCACGTCTTACGATCACTGTTGCGGAATTTTGTGTGCGATAGCCCTCAGAACTTCCGACTACTGCCTCACTTACTATGTTTACATGGCATTCTTAGGCCTCGATACAGAAATAGTCAATTGAGTCGTGAAACATGACTCAATAACATCTGTAGTATGAAATTGATGAATCATAGCTATTCCTGTGAAGAATAGAGTAACTGTGATTGATCAATTTCATAATCACGGATATTATTAAATCAAATTAAGGATGCCATAGTCATTGTAGAAGCCTGGTATGTTATACTGAAGAAGACGATCTTTCCGATCGCTTAAACGTGATAAATCTCCTAACTTCACAACAAATGTCATATTTTAATACTTTATACATTTTTTACTTGTTTAAAAATAATTTTTTTCCTTTTACATTCATTTTCTATGTATCAAAATATAATATTACAAATTTGAACCAAATCAATGAGAAAGATCTCAATCAATATTACTGATTTTAATTTATATTTACTTAAAAAATTCATACTGAGACTGAAAGTACTGGTTAACATTTCATAAAGTTTTCTTCTCTCTCTCTCTCTCTCTCTCTCTCTCTCTCTCTCTCTCTAATATAGGATTTTCAAATTCGTGTAAAAAATTATAATTAAAAAATGTGCAACTTAAGCACAATATGCAATTGAATAAAAAAAGATGAAAAAATATGTAAAAAAATTTTTAGAACGAAAATGTTATATCAGAGTTACTTACGCCACATCCACCAATACATTGAATTTTCTGGCATTCTATATCATCTTCTGTAGAAGGTGGTATAATACCCATTCCACAGTTTGGTCGTGGACATAAAAGACCACCAGCACGTAAAACATGTTCTTCCGTACTAAATCTCTGATATCTTTCATACTGCATATTATTATACATACATTATGAAAATATGTCAAAAAAATTTAATTCAATATAACAAATATATAAAATTATGTTATACTATTGACCTGTTCCGTGTTAAGGAGATGAAAATGGTGAATTTGATGGATAAAAGAATTGGGGCATCCAGCAGGGCAAGACAATGTATAATATCCCTCGATAGTATCAAATTCAAATTGTCGCTCGTGTAAACGAACTGTGCAATATTCACGAAAGCAGTCAAGACAAGTCACATGACCAGCCTCGCATGGAAATACCAATACAATATCTCTAGATAACAAAATATTAATATTAGTTATCATCTAAAATAAGTATACTCTTGAAATATATTTTCATACTACTAAGCACCTGATATCCATGCAGGCTAAACAAGGAATATTCTTCAAGTTTGGCTTTATGAGATAAAGGGGTACAGCTTCATCATTTTCCCCTAAACTGGGATGCTTAGCGCATTTAAAATAAAAATGAGCATAATTAACTTGATTCTCTGTTTCATCACTAAACATACTTGAAGTTACAGGACAAAAATCATTTTCGCAATGTACAGATATTCTCCTTGGTTGCAACACATCTGGCCAACATTGAGGATCTCTATCAACAGTTACAGCACCACTACCGCATCTTGCACATTTGACCCTTAATTTACCTGTGGTCACATCTTTACAGGGAGCTGAACAGTATACATAAAAATGTGCTCGACTTTCCTGCTGCTCTGTCAGCAATAATAAGATGATGAATTAATTATCCTTGTTTCTCATTGTTAGTACTTGTAGAATTATCTGTAGAATCATTTAAACTAATATCGTTGTCACCTTTAGAGGATAAATTTTGTTGATCTGACTCATCCAAGGATAAATCCATAAGTGTCTCGTTCATAGGTTTGCTACCACTGTCATTCAAATTGGATGTCTCTGATGTAGATTCCTCTATAAGACTTACATTTGCTCTCCTTTTATCTTGCATTTTGGGTGTTCGTATTGCATGTAAAATGCTCTGTTGTCCTAAATCACACTCCTGCAACATTAAATGTAAATGAATATTGTAATCAGATATGCAAGTAGAAAAACATTTTTATATGCATGTGTATATAAGCAAGCTCTCACCTCTATTATTATTGAATCGTGCAGTTCTTTACCTGCAAATATAATTTTAATGTTTTCTGGCTCTATCCCCATCCGAGGCGCAACGATCTCCTTTAGATTTTTTATGTCCCATTTGGGATCCAACTCGACAGAAAGAGTATTGCCTGTATTCGTTTTAATGTATATGCTTAAAGAATTAGACATCTTCTGTTTGTCAAACCAAAATAATCGCAACATTCCGAGAAACGCGCTTTTCACTAAATTAAACAAAAAGCTCATAATTCTCGTATATTTCGTGCGAGCACGTTTTTGAACTAGTTTGGATACAGTTTGAATTCACATATTAATTCGAATGAACTCAGACTTCAATTGATGTATGTAGATTGATTGATGTATATACATATGTATCGATTGTTAGACCATCATATGGTGGAAGGATAACAGAAGTCTGTTCACGTTAAGACTTAAACATATGGTCTGTTTTCTGTTCCTGCACTACAC
>Ga0157364_1001331_pt1 | contig 20732 bp, 24 predicted proteins | sample AttsexASBM2_FD_111476 | JGI IMG/M metagenome (GOLD analysis project Ga0157364, IMG submission 111476) | Fungus gardens microbial communities from leaf cutter ant in Ribeirão Preto, State of São Paulo, Brazil - Atta sexdens ASBM2 | ecosystem: Host-associated > Fungi > Mycelium > Unclassified ...
CATCTCTATAACTCCTAATTCCTTTTTTCAAAACATTTTTCTAAAATTGCAACTATGTAGCTAGTAAAAGGTATAACACATAAGTTAAAGCCAAGGTTGTTCTAAAAAGTCTGAAATCCTGTAGGCTTTGATAAGTTCCTATACTTGTTAAAACTCTGCAAAATATCTTCAGATTTTTGTCTCTTTAAGTGTGGACTGTACTTAACACAATTATCTACTATATTTTATTGTCCTTTATATTCTGCTACTAATATATTGTTAGAGCTGAAGATAGTAGACTTTATTTATTTTTATTTATTTTTATTTATTTTGTTATTTTGACTTAGGATTAGGATTAGCATGTTATCACACAATGTGATAGTGTCATATGTCACAGTCACACAATTATATGTTACAACAAAAGAATATAGAAGGTTCTGAAATAATAATATTATACTATTACAATTATAAAACCTTAGAGTAAATCAAGTAAAGAAATTTTGTATTAGGTTAATACAAGAGAACTCAATAAAGTTCCTAGTACAAAGTATTTATCTTATATACTATACTAGATGGTCTGTACTACTATTGTATCTAGCCTACTCCAAAGACCATATATAAGCCATAAGATTAATATATGTTAAATATGTTATATGATATTATTGTTCTAGAAGTTTCTACTATATTCTATCATGACCATGTGACCATGATGTCACACTAAACCCTAACCCTAAATAAAAAGAGAAACAAAAATAAATAGAAAATAGAAAAAGAAAAAGAAAATAAAGTCCATTGTTCACAACTCTGACATTACCTTCCCTTTAAAGTTCCTACTCTAGAGGAACTTGTTTTTCCTCTCCAAATTGTCTTATTCTTCCCCTTCTATTTCTTCTAATTCTTTTCTAACTTTCTTAAATATTCATTCTCAAATTTTCTATTATTCCACCTGTATAATATCTTTGCTGTATACTTTCCTAGTAACTCCTCCCTTCTAGAGTTCCTCTCTTCTGCTATATCCAACTTTTCTTGTTTTTTTAACTTTTGCATTTACTCTCTCCTTAAACTCTACTATTATTTCTTTTACATTTTCCAGATCCTCTTCTCTTTTCCAACTATCATGTTTTGTTATCAACTCTTTTTATTACACCAAATACTTCACTGTTCTCCTTACTTTTATTTTCTTTAATATTTTTTCCACCTCCCACTCTTTGACTTCTTCTACTTTCTGTTCTCCTACTTGCTCTTTATATTGTACTACTCAACTAACATTCATCACTAGATAGATTCTCATCAAAGTTGGCAGTCATAATTTGACTACATTGGTAGATACTATCTCATTGATGGTATATGGACTAATGTATTGATCTATTAATTTCTTTGCTAGCCTTTTTTTGAACACTAGATCTTTTGTACTTAACATTATCTTATCTCCTACTTTTCATTCTTCTGTCTCCTTCCTTTCTCTATCCACTTGTGTTATGACTCAAAGATCTTAAAGTTGATCAATGAATAAAACCTTGTATTAGGGTTAATACAAGAGAACTCAATGGAGTTCCAAGTACAAAGTTATCTACCTTATATACTCTACTAGATGGTCTGTGCTACTACTGTGCCTTGTTTACCCTAAAGACTATGTGTAAACTATAAGGTCAATATATGTTAAGTATATTGTATAACATTATTATTCCAGAATATTTCTTTATGTCTCATCATGATTATATGACTGTTATTATGACAATGTCATGTGACATTTTGTGACAGTGTGACTATGACATCATGCTTAAATTCTAACCCTAAAATAAAAAGAAAGCAAAAGCAAAAATAAAATAGAAAACAACAAAAAAGAAAAAGAAAAAGAAAATAAAGTCTAATATTTACAACTCTGATAGCTTGTCACTTCATCTCTTCCTATACTCTTTTTAATACTACTTCTATCTCCTCTTGCACTTTTTTCATCCTTACTGCAAACTCTGTTGCTTTCTCCATTTTTTCTTTTCTTCTAATATCTATTCTCATCCTTAACTCTCTTCTATAGTTTGCCATAAATGGAGATACTTTAGTTGTCAAATGTGCCTTGCTATTAATTGCAAACTCAGCTGATACTAGCTATTCTAGCTAGTTCTTTTACTTATAGTCTACAAAGAATCAAAGATATTGTTCCAATTCCTAATTCATATATTTTGTTTGTTTATCTGTTTGAGAATAGAAGGATGTCGACAGCTTCATCTCAATTCCTAATATATTATTCAACTCTTTCATCATCTCTGCTACAAACTATGATTCTCTATCTAACATAATACTTTCCAGCAGCCTATGTAACTTCTATATATTATTTCTAAATAGCCTTCTGCCAATGTTCCTTCTGTTGTTGCCACAAAATGTGTCATCTTGGACAACCTATCATATACCACTAGTATTGCATCTTTTCCAGCTACTAATGGCAATTTTGTAATAAAGTCTACTGTCAGATGTATCCATAGTTTTTCTAGAACCTTGCTCAGCCTCAGCTTTCCTACTGGTGCCTCTGTCCTATTTTTTATTCTTTGACACATATCACATCTTTCTATATATTTTCCCATATCTTTTGTCACTCCCAGCCACCAGTAATTTCTTGTTACTAATCTTGCCATCTTCTACTTTTCTCTATGACCTGCTACCAGTATATTATAATGCAACTGGATTATCTCTACTCTCAATGCTTCATCCTTTAGCATATACATCTTTCCTTCTTTCAACACCAAATCTCCTTCTATCTGTCACTCTTCTCCCCTCAATGCCTTTACTCCTGCCTTCTTCATTTTTTCTATTATTCTAACTACTTTCTTGTTCTTATTCCTAGCTATTTTTATTTTTTTAGTATATACACTTCTGATTCTTTTATTACTACTTCTGATAAACTATAAATCTATTAGTCCTTAATAAATATTTGATTTTTGTTGTATTTTTCTGTACTTACTTTCTAGTCTAATCTCCTACTTAGTCTATTTGCCTTTCTCATTTTTGTTTCCAGCACATGTTTTAGGATAAAGTCAAATCTTAACAAATATAGGGTCCAGCAAGCATGTCTTCTGTTCAACTTTTGTACTTTCATAAAGTATTCTAAATTTTTATAGTTCATTCAGATCTTGAACTTGAACTTGGCACCTTTCAACAAATGTCTCCAATTTTCCAACCCTTTTATGACTACTAGCATCTCTTTGTCATGAATCTCATAATTTCTTTTTGTCTCATTTAGAGATTTTGAGAAAAATGCTACTGGTCACCACTTTCCATCCTCACACTTTATAGATAAAACCTTTCCTCTAGCATGGTCCAACATGTCAACTTCCATTCTTATTTTTTGTCTAAGTCCAGCATTACTAGTTCTCTTGTAAATCTCTCCTTCAACTCCTTAAATACCTTCTCCTGTCTTTCTATCCATTACCACTTTTGGCCTTTCTTTACCATATTGTGTAATAGTCTGGCTATCACTGTAAAATCTTTAATGAATCAATAATAATAGTTTGCCAATTCTAGAAATTTCTTTATATCTTTAACTTCTTTTGGAGTTGGTCAATCTAAAACATCTTTTACCTTCTCTTCTTCCATCTTAATCCTCTCCAGTCCTATTACTACTCCTAAGAATTCTACTTCCACTTGCATTTTTCTGGTTTTACATACAAATCATTCTCTACTAACCTCTTTACTACTTCTTTTACTATCTCATTATATCCTTTCTTTCTTTCTGTTCCAATAATTATGTCATCAGTGAAACTCACCACTTTCCCAGTGTTGATGAAATCTTATAAGATTTCATTCATTATAGTCTGAAAAGTCACTGGTGAGTGTTATGAATTAAAGTCCTTAGGGTTGGACAATGAAGTAACCTTGTATAAGATTTACACAAGAGAACTCAATAGAGAACTCTGTACAGGTTTGTCTACCTTATATACCTAACTACATGGTTTATGCTAGCTACTGTGCACCCTACCCTAAACTACCATGTGTTAGTCTTAAGGTTAACATATGTTATGCATGTTGTATAATGTCATCTTTCCAGAATGTTCTATGCTCTTCTATGTGTCATGTGACATGACTGATGTGTGACCAAGTGATGTTGTCATTAACCCTAACCCTAAGTTCTAAAAATAGGAAAATAGAAACTAAATCAAAAAGAAAATAAAATAAAAATGAGAGAGAAAAACACTGAAGTCCACTTTCTACAATTCTGATAGTGAGTTTGTTAATCCAAAGAACATTACTATTAGCTCAAATGATCCCTCTAGTGTTGTGAATACTGTCTTCTACTCATCTCCCTCTTTTATCTATATATTATTATATCCCCATCTCAAGTCCATCTTTGTTATGAACTTAAACCTTTAAAGCAAGGTAAAAAATCAAACTCTTGTATTAGAGTAAACACAAGAGAACTCAATATAGAGCTCTTTACAAAATAGTCTATCTTATATACTTCTACAGATGGTCCATGCTAACTACTATGCATCCTACCCTAAATGGCCTTGTGTAAAGCATGAGGTTAACATGTAGTGTTCATGTTGTACAACATCATTTTGTTCCAGAATCTTCTACTTTCTTTTCTTAAGTCCTGTAATCAATGTTGTGACTATATCATCAGGAGTGACTAATGTGACAGTGTGACTGATCACTTCTAATCCTAACCCTAGAGTTCTAAAAATAGAAAAGTGAAAGATAAATCAAAAAGAAAATAAAATAAGGAAAGAAAATAAGGAAAAACTAAGTCTACATTTTTTAATCTTGACAATCTTAGTAAATGCTTTTTTTGTGCCTATGTTTTTTACAATATCTGAAATAAGAGGTAAAGAATAATTATTTTTAATAGTCTATTCATATAAATATCCATAGTTCTGTACCATTCTCTTTTTACTATCCTTTTTTCCTACAAAAAATACTAATACCATTTGAGGCAACTTCAAAGATCTGATATACTCTTTCCTCAGTTGTTCTGATATAAACTTACACATCTCTTCTCTTTCCTCTCTTGATAATGAGTATACTTTTCTCTTCCTTAGCACAAATTCCTTCTTTGTATCAATAGTATGGTCTCATAGTTTCCTTGTAGATATTCTTTCACTGGCTTTCTTGCCAAAGATGTAAATCCACTTGTAGAACCTTTCTGGTACCAGCTTCTTAGCTTCCTCCTCAGACTTTACTGCTTCTTTTTCTTTGTCCCAAATTTCCCATTTCTTTGCCACTTTTTTTACTTCTATCATTTTCTTCTTTTTTCCTTTTTCCTCTTTCTTCTCTTCTTCTTTTTGTTTTTGCTATCCTGACTTTTCCTGCTTCAGTCTCCACTGCTTCCCATACTTGTCTGGACACCTTGTCATCTTCACTTCCTCTGTTTTTCAGTTGATTTCAGAATTGTAGCCAGCAAGCCATGGCATTCCCAAAATTATATTCTACTTCTGTTTTCCTATCACATCTATCTCTGTCCTCTCTCTATGCCCTTGGTAGTAAATGTTTACTTCCATCATATGCTTGATGGGTCCCTCCTTGTTAAAGAAACCATCTATGTTTCTTATATATATAGACCCTTTAATCTTCTTCAACTTAAACCACTGCTTTCTTGCAAACCCCAAACTCATTACTAATCCTATTGCTCTACTATTTAACAATTCTTCTACTATTATTCCTTCTTGTGTATTGATTCTTTCCAGCCCAATTTTCACTGTCACTTCTCTTATTAATTCCTCATTATTTGGGTCATAGCAAGATATATTATCCATTACTTTAAAGAGTACTGTGTACCTATTGTTAAGACTTAATCAAGGAGTATCAAGTCTTGCTCCCTATTTAAATTATTGTTTTGTCCATTTTTCTTAATCATTCTTCTGTCCATTATTCTTATTTCCATAATTCTGCCTGCTGATTTAGGTGTGCTATCACCACATTTGTCCTTTCTACTCCTTCTATTAGAGCAGGCACTGTTCACACATGTTGTTGAGAGATCTCTTATCTTCTTGGCCAAACTTGAGGCTGTGGTAATTGTTGTCTTTGTACCTCATGATTGTTTGACCTTGGAGCCTGTGGTCCCTGTTCTTATTGCCCCCTCATTTTCTTCTCTTCTCTCCTACTCTCTTTCCAGTGTTTGTCTAAGTTAGTGGCATGTTTGTACTACTGATCAATACTAGTTGGAGGCCTTTTTACCTCCATCAACTTTCTTCTTATTATTCTATTTATTCCTCTTTTAAACTCCTCTACTAATGCTCTTCCTTTGTATCTGCTACTCTTAGCTACTCTTCAAGATTCTTGTACAAATTCCTCTATTGTTTTTCCCCCTTGCTCTATTCTTCTAAGTTCTGCTATCTTAACTGATTTCTTGTCTCTATCTCTGAACTTCTTTTTTAGCTCTAATAAAAATTTCTCTGCTGATATGAATTCTACTTCTTCTGTTTCCAAGTCTTCTAACAAGTTTTCCTTTCACACATCCACCAATTCTTCTTGCACATATAATAACACCCATTAAATTTGCTCTTCCACTGTTACTCCTCTCATTTGTATTCTCAAATATAGTCTGTATGTAGTAATGAAACCTTCTACTCTCTCTGCTTTTCTATTAAAAACTGATAGTAATATCATTTCTATGTTGGATCCTTCCATTGCTCTCTCTACTCCTACTAATGTTCTTTCCATAATTAGGGCTTATATTTGTGCCTGCATTATCACTAACTGTTCTTGCTGCTGTCTGATGATTGCATGTAGGTCATGCTAACTCATGGTATTATAGAAAGAGGGAGAATTGATAAGTGATGCTGATAGTGGTAGTAGTGTTGGTGGTGATGATATATATAAAGAAATAGTAGAACCTATGCTAGTTTCACTTTCCGACTCATATTTTGAACTTGACTCTATTTCTGTACATGTTAGTTGGCTCTTTTCTAGTTCCATTTCACACTTCTTACTAACTATCTTTTTTACTGACTGCTATCTTAAGAAAAGAGTAAACAATTTTTGTCTAAGAAGACTATTCTACTTTAAGCAAGATCTTTAAGGATGCTTGTTATTCTCCTGTATAGATAGCTCACGAGTGGAACTGTAGTATAGAGCTGATAGATGAAGAAAGTATGTAACATGTTCACAAAAGATAATATGTCTAAAATGTACTAGTGGGCTTTGGTACATACAAATGGCCAAGCTTTGCCTTCTTAGCTAGTATATTTCTTGAGCCTAGAGTCCAGCTATGTCTTGTTAACTAAAGGATAGTGTTGTTTTTCAGCTAAGAATGGTTAGAGAGTAAGGTTTATGAAGAGGGTCTTGTGCTGGATGGTCTCAAGAAAAGGGATTAAGTTCTAATATTATAACTCAAAGTCCTTAGAGTAGGACAGTAAGACAAAATCTTTGTATTAAGGTTTAACCATAACAGAACTCAATGAAGTTCTTAGTACAAAGTATCTACCTTTTATACTACCATAGATGGTCTATGCTACTACTGCATCTAGTCTACCCTAAAGACCATGTGTAAGCCATAAGGTTAAACATACTGTATAATATCATTATTCTAAAATCTTCTACATTCTTCTCTTGTAACTACATGATCATGTGACAGTAGCTGTGACAGCAACATGTGACATGTGACTTGCATGATACATTGTGTGATAGGTTTGTGACTGTTGTAACTGTAATATTATTCTAAACCCTAATCCTAAATATAAGAGAAATAAAAATGAAAATAAAATAAAAGAAGATAAGAAAAATAAAAATAAAATAAGGTCTATTGTTTATACTTTTGACAGGTAGGTGTTTCAAACCATCCAAACTGGATCACATTTTCTAGGAATCCCTCAAGTGATTATGACTTTCCTAGAGTTATTTTTTATATAAATGTCAGACTTTCTTAATTTTGTTTTTCTCTTACAAAAGATATTTCTAATCATAAAGACATTTCTTGCATTTCCTTCTTTAACAGTAGTTCTATTTACTTTTTAGTTAATATTTACTCTAATTTATTATAAACAGCTTTAAAGTATCTAAAGAATACTGAAGCTAATATCAATAATGTCTTGGTTATGACTAGGGACTTTAACATTAGAGATTGTAGCTGGGACCCTTCTTTTCTATACCATTCTGCTCATAGTGACCTTCTTATTAATATTACAGACTCTATGAACTTATGTATTTCCAAATCTACTAATTAAGTTCCTACTAGATACTTAGATAACCAAGAAGACTCAAACTTGATGATTGATCTTATATTCCTTTGACTGAATTCATCAGAACTCAACAATCATACTATCTACCCAGAATGGAGACTCTTATCTAACCATACCCCTCTCACTGTTAATATTGCAATTTTTGAAGAATATATTCAAACCAAAAAACATACTGTTATTAAAAACAGCAATGAAGAAGAGAAATTCATTGCTGAAATGATCACAGCTATCAAAGAGCTAAATACAGATTACATTGCAAGCAAATAAGATCTTAATTGAATTATACATAAATTTGCTGACAATACAGAAAAAATTTGGTTTAAGAATTCAAAAATTGTTAATATTACCAAACATTCTAAATTGTGGTGCAATAAAAAGTGTAATAAGGGACTTGAGAGGTATTGATCCTCAAAATGAGTTAAAGATTGGAAGAACTTCAAAAGAATTGTCAAAAAGACCAAATACAAATTTTTTGATACTAAAATTCAAGAAATCACAGATAAAAATTGTGGTTCCTGGAAGCTTATGAATTGGATTAAGAAGTGCAAATTACTAGCTATCAAAGCTATTCAATATAATGGTCATCTATGTCTTGAACTTGAAGACCTATAGCAAGCTCTTTATTCATCTTTCAATTTGGTGCAAAACCATCATATCAATCTGGACTTGTTAGAAGAAATTCCAAACAAACTAGTCATGAAATGGATGCTATTCTTGGAAGGAGAATTTAGGAGTTCTATCACTAAGTGTAATAATTTATTAACTCTTGGACCTAATAAATTGTCTTGAAAACATCTCAAGATTATCATCAATGACATATCATGTCTTAAGAATTTCATCAACATTGCTAATGCATGCATCAATTTAGGTCATTGGCCCTTGCACTTTAAAATGTCATTATCTATCATCATTCCTAAGCCTAATAAGGTATCTTATGACTCTTCAAAGGTGTTTAGACCTATTGTGCTTTTAAATATGCTTGGCAAGCTCATTGAGAAAGTCATTGGTAAAGGACTACAACTCCAATTGATTTCAAAAGATTTTATTCACCTGTGTTAATTGGGTGGATTAAAATAATGGTCTATTGTGGATGCAGATGTGATATTAACTTATCTCATTTGTACAGGATAGGTCAAAAACCTGTCATCTAGCACTTTAGCATTTGACATTGCTTAGTTTTTCTCTTCACTAAATCATCAATTACTTCCACTGATTTTGGATAAAACTGGTTTTGACTCCAAGGTCTCTTCATTTTTCCATGATTACTTAGTAAGTAGAAGGACAAAGTACCTGTGGAACAATTTTTCTTCATCTTCTTTTGTTGGTATAGGACAGAGTTCAGCTTTATCTTTCATTCTATCTGGAAAAAAGATTCAAAAACCTAAAAATCCCAGTTTCTATCTTATTATTTGTAAATAATGGTCTCTTTATCACTTAGGACAAATCTTTGGTTGTTTCAAACTCTCATCTTTTTTGTAGTTATCATATTATATCCTCTCTTCTCAAACAATTTTGGCTCATTATTGAACATGGGAAGACTTCTGTTTTCTACTTCTCTAGGTCACACAGAGTCTTCAACTCTTCTTTACTTGATCTTACTGCACTAGGAAGTTCTATTCTTTACCCTAAGGAAACATGGCATTATCTGGATTTTATCTTCAATAGAAAGCTGATCTTCCAACAACACATCAACTTTTATGCCAATAAAGTGTTATTGACTGTCAAATACATAAAAATACTCAGTAACTCATTGAGAGGACTTATCTCAACTCAAAAATTTCTTTTATACAGAACTTGTGTTCTTTCAGCTATGGTTTTACAACAAAGCTTCTTTAGCATATCTCCTTAAGGTTCTTAGGAAGATACAAAGAGCTGCCATATGGATTCTTGAAGCTTTCTACACCTCTCTAACAAGTAGTATTAAAGCTATCACTAGTCTCATTTCTATCTATTTATACCTTCAGAAACTCAGAGGTAGATTCCAACTTAGAACACAATCACTACCATTGAATCACATTATCAAGTTCATATTGGAATCAAGGCACTCAGATAGCAATAGTTCTCATTGTCTATTGCTTAAAAAATTAACTTCCAAACAGCAATTGAACATCAAAGGACCTATTATTGATGCTAACAATAGACTTAACAGAGTTTTTCATTCCTTTTCTCCTAGGGATAGGCTAATTGACATTTATTCTAGTTGTTTCTCTTTTCATTCTTCTAATAGAAAAAGTAAAGAAAGTGGAAAGATGTTTATTCAAAAACTCAATAAACTCATACTCCAGGTACCAGCTAAATCAAAAATGGCTGTTGGGGTATTAGACACCTGCATCAAAAATTAAGTAGCTACATCTATTGCTCACATCCATGTCTACAATGAGCTTATTATCAAGACTATTCATCATACAGTCAACATCATCTTCACTAAGGCTGAACTGTTTGCTATTAGGTGTGATATCAACCAAGCCACCCAATTAGACAGTATAAATTGCATTATCATCATCATGGATTCTTTACATGCTACAAAACAAATTTTAGATTCATCAGTCTATCTGTATCAAATTCAGTCAACTGTAATCTCTGGGGAACTTGGGGAATTCTTTAAAAGAGACCATAGTAACTTGATCAAATTTTGGAACTATCCAAGTCAAGGCAAGCAGACTCCATGCCATTGTTGATAAAGAGACAAAGAATTTTGACCTTATTCTCATCTTTCCTTACAAGTCTTTATGGGAGTTTGATAAAAAAAAGAATATGATGATATTCTCAATAATTGGAAAATGATGTTCCAAGCCTCCAATAATAAAGAAAAACATTTCTTGAATCTTCATATTCTAAAGAAGAATCATGGCTGAAATTCTTTGGTCATTCTAATTTTTTATATGCTAGAGCCTCAAGAACTATCATTAATTATGCTCCCATAGAAGAGTATCAACTTATATTCTTCCCATAAGAAGAATTCAAGTGTCCATATAGTCAATATCCAATCAAAATAAGACAACACATTCTTCATAAATGTAGAAGGTTTAACAATTACTAGAATCCAAGATGGGATATATTAGCTCACTTCACAATGTTTCTTGAATTCAACAATAGTGCTTTCTCTTTTAGAGAGAGTATTACTTAGTCAAACTGTATCTTCTTTTCTTAAGTAGTTTATATAATTTTTTCTTTTTCCTTTTCCTTTTCTTCTTCCTTATCACCAACACTAATCAATTCTCCCCCTTTTTATTACAACATAAGTTAGCATAGCTCAATGAATCTGAAGCAAATAGTTAGACATCAACAAGAGTGAATAGCTATCTTACAAACACTGATAGCTCAAGCTGTTACAATTACAAGAACTTAGAGTTGTTCAAGTAAAAGAACCTTGTATAGGGTTTACACAAGAGAACTCAATAGAAAGCTCTTTATAAAGTTGTCTACCTCATATACCTAAACTAATGGTCCATGCTCACTACTATGTAACCTACCCTAAATGACCATGTGTTAGGAATGAGGTCAACATGTGTTGTACACATTGTATGATATTACTTCTCTAGAATCTTTTACATCCTTCTATTATCTTGTGACTTGTGACTGTTACTGTGACCATGTCAGGTGATATGACTGATGTGTGACAGGGTGACCTATTGTCACTCTAACACTACCCTAGATTCTAAAAATTGAAAATTGAAAAATAAATTGAAAAGAGAATAGAAAATGAGAAAGAAAATAAAGAAAAACCAAGTCCACCATTCTTGAACTTGACACAAGCTGCTATTGAAGAAGAGGTAGTAATAGCCTCTAGACCCGACATAGAAGTAACTAAGCTAAAAACATTTGACAGAGAGACAGGAAAGGTTTTGGGCCTTTAATAGTATATAGATTATACATTAGGATGAAGATGAGAGATAGTGGAAACTTGAGTTATACAACAGTAAGAAAATTTCTGGCAAATCTGAAGAGTAAATTTAGTGAAGGAGATGATAAGATAATAAAAGTGGCAGAGCTAAAGAAAGTGAAGTAGGAGAGTAAAATAATGGAGGAGTTTGTATAAGAACTTAGAAAAGTAGCAAGAGGAAGTAGATATAAAGGGAGATCATTGATTAAAAAATTCAAAAGAGAGATAAATAGAGTAATTAGAAGAAGATTAATGAAGACAGAATGATCTTTAAGAAGTATAGAATAGTAATATAGGTAGACAACAAATTTGGATAGGCACTAGAAGGAAAATAAATAAAAAGAAGAAAGGCTAAGGGGAAGAAGAGAGACAAGAACTTAAGCTCCAAGGTTGAATATACCAGTAAATGCTAGGGAGGTACAAAGATAATAATTGTCTTAGCCTCAAGTTTAGCCTAGGAGGTAGGAGGCTTAATAGTAAGTGCTAGTAGGGCCTGTTCTAATGGAAGAAGTAGAGAGGACAAATATAGTTATAGTGTATCTACAACAGTAGGATTCATACCAAGATATGACTTATATGCTATAAACATGGATTGAAGAAGAAATTGTTATAGCTGTAAAAGTTTTGAACATTTTGCAAGAAATTGCAAGAATCAGAAAATTATAGGAAAAAGGGGAAGGCTAGAGTATGGAGACAATCAGAATACTAGTAATTTAAGTGAGGAAGAAATTCTTATTTAAGTTCTAACTACAATAAATTTATAATGCTTTCTAAAATGATAGAAAATAAATCCTACTACAACATAGACAATAAATACATGCTAAGAGAAGTAATGATGAATATTGGGCTGAAAAAAATTGATATGCAAGAAAAAGTAATAGTAAAAGTATTATTGGATAGTAATGTGATAGGATCCATTATGAGCTCAGAGTTTGCTAAGAAGCAGTAGTTTAAGCTAAAAAAATTAAAAGACATATATATATGAAGAATATTAATGGTTCTTTTAACAAATAAAGACTTATTGGGCATATGGTAGAAGTGAATATTTATTACTAAAAACATAAGAAGAGAACAAATATTGATGTAATTAGTGGTTATAAGTAAAGTATAATTTTAAAAATGCTATGGCTAGTATGTTACAATCCTGAAATTAATTGGAAAAAAGAAGAGATAAAGATAATGAAGTATCTAGAGGAGTGTGAAAGATAATAGAGGCCAAAGCAAGAAAAACTGGGATAGCAGAAAAAAAAGAAAGAAGAAAAAAGAGAAGAGAAAGGAAAGAAGCAAGAAGAGAAAGAGCAAAAGAAGAAAGAAAAAAAGAAAAAGAAACCAAAAAAAATTTAAAGAAGAGGTCAAGAAATTAGTTTCTCAAAGATTCTACAAATAGATTCATATCTTTAGAAAGAAAGCAAGTGAGAAAATACTAATGAAAAAGTTATAAAACCATGCAATTGAAGAAAAGAAAGGGGAGAGGTATAAGAGTTCATTGAAGAACAATTATAGAAAGTGTCAGAATTATGAACATTGGACTTAACTATCCTTATCTTCTTTTTTATTTCATATTTGGGACTTAGGATTAGGATTAGCATGACATTATATGTCACAGTCACAAAATGTCACATGAAAGTAACTCAGTATCACATATCAGTCACAGTCACAGTATCACACAATCACATATTATAATAATAGAAGATTTTAGAAAAAAACAATATCATTACAATATATTATCATATATCAAGTTTATCTATTCTGAAGATATGTTCCTATGGTGATGCTGCCATTACAATATATATAAGACAAGCTCATCTTTTATGATGGCCATCCTTCTTACAACATGTTTCTATAGCAGTGATGCAACAACTGGAGATCTAGTTTTCTAGGATGGAAATACTTCTATCAAACTCAGTCTTCTATAACAGAGTTCTCCTCTCTGACTCCTATCAGTATCTCACCACTGAAACTTCTACTTGGAGTGATATACTAAAATTCCAAGTATCTTCTATATATCTAATTTGTATATAAAACTAGTAGTTATACTATAATTTGCTAATCTAATAATTGACAAAGATAATCTTTATTGAACTCGATTCCTAGTATTCAACAGCAATACACCAAATCAGTACTTACCTTTATCTTAGACTTTATCTATTCATCTAAAGTTACAACCATGTAGTAGACAGACAGCCCAGCACATAAGCTAAAGCCAAGGTTGTTCCACAAGTCCACTCATCTCTGAGTTTATTCTGTGAACTTCCACCCCAGTGTGAACTATACCTGACAGTATTATCAGACTCCAAGTCTGCTGTCACTTCTAAGCAGTTCCGCCTGCTAAATCCTCTGTTGCAGTTCCATCTGTAATTCAACTTTGTATCTTGCACTTCAAAGTCCAAATAGCTTTCTCTCACTGTAACTCTTCAACTCTGGTCCCATCACTTGGGACACCCTTCAATACAATCTTGCATTTCAGTGACCAGATGGCTTATCTGCCAAATGTACTATGACACTCAAGACGGATTCACCAAAGAGGCCATTCATCTCTAAGGTCTTCTTCCAGTACAATTCAACCTGGCTGAATAGTTTTATCTGTTCCTAGCCCAAGTATCATTTCTACAGACAATGATCCTAATTGGAAGGATGCTCCTGCTAATCCTATTACTAACACTACTACAGCTAATAAACCCATATCTTCTACTCACCCACAGTCCAAACACCATCGGAGTGAGAATACTAATAAACAATTGGCCAACATACTTGGCTGACTTGCTAACACTCTTAATTCTAATCAGACTCCTGGTCTGAATACTAATACAAGAGGAACTAAAGCCAGTATCTCCAACACCTTTAGTAGCACTGAGCCTGATAAGCTCAATAATTTACTGTTTCAATGTTGCCTATATTTCTATGCTAACCTGGCACAATTCGATATGAACATTACAAAAATCAACTTTGCAATGTTCTATCTTACTGGAGTAGCCCAGGACTGGTTTGAGGTGGGCCTCAACCAGAATGACCAGAGTATCCTTTAAGACTAGCTCTCTGACTAGAACCTATTTGTGGATGAGCTATGTCGACATTTTGGTCTCTCAGACCCTGTTGGTGAAGTGGCCAACATGCTGGACAATCTCTGCATGAAGCCTGGCAACAAGATTTCCACTTACAATGTAGACTTTATGCGCTATACCTTCCAATTAGGTTAGAGGAATAGTATTCTGTGCCATTGTTACTACCAGAGGCTTCCCAATCAGATCTAGAACCTCATCTCTACCCAGGAACAAGGAAAACCCACCTTGTTTCAGAATATGTATGCTTTAGCAATAACCATCAATTACTGCTACTGGGAACGAGACCACAAATGTCATCATGCAAGGCAGGCAGAGAAAGAGGCCCTTGAGTCTCACTCTTGGAAGCAAGGAAAAGCTTTTACCTCCAGTACTGCCATGGCTCCCCAGAACAAGGCAAACTCATTTCTAGCAGCCTCATCCATCAAGAACTCTTCCTTCAAGTCACCTTTGTCCCCTGCTCCCAAGAAGCAACCTAATACTCTGTGGATGGACCTCTCTTCCAAACTGGCTAGTAATGGCAAGTTGACTAGTGACGAGTGCAAGAAGCATCTCGAATACAACCTGTGCCTTTATTGTGGTGCAAGAGATCACAAGCTGGACTTCTGTCCCAAGAAGCAGACCATAGTCTCTTCCAAGGGCCACAGTGCTTTAGTAACTGCTGATATTCTGGCAACTACTTCCAAGAAACCCTCAGAAAAATAGAGAGCAACCCCCAGAACTCCACACAGACTAAGGGCCATGTTGAACTTCCCTGTGCAGCAACAAGTCTGATTTAACTCAACACATCTGTTCTTTCTGATTCTCATTCACTCTTTATTTTCTTTACTTTTCCTTTGATTCTTGGTCAGGATCACCTTAATAAAATCCCATTCCAAGCTCTCATTGACTCTAGGTCTACTCACTGCTTTGTAGACTCTAAATTTGTGGATACTCACCACCTAAAGATATCTGCAACTTCTCCAGTTGCTCTCTGCTTGTTTGATAGTTCATCAAACAGCACCATCTTCAAAATTGCCAACTTGCCCATAATTTTTTCCACTGGTGATTGTATGAATCTGGACTTCTATATCACTCTACTTGATTCTTCCTGCTCTTTGGTTCTTGGATACAACTGGCTCACCTGACACAATCCACTGATTGACTGGATAAATGGGTTGATAAACTGCTGTGTATCTTTACAGGAAAATCTCACTCCTTCTCACATCACAGCCAAAACACCATTGGCATTTCCATCCTTTCTGGACACCTCTCTGCAATTATCAAATTCCATGGTTTCCATACCTGTATCTGAAACCTCTATGTCTAACTCTGAGCAATCTAACATCACAATCATTAGTATTGCAGCATTCTTGCACACATCAAAACTTCTGGGCTCCCACAATTTTGAACACTGTTTTCATTCTTCAGACACTCAGGCTAACTCCACAAAACTTGCAGAAGCTCCTGATCTTTCCAATGTCCCTTCCAAGTATCATGAATTTGCTGATGTTTTTAGCAAAACTAAAGCTGAAGTTCTTGCTCCTTATCAATCTTATGACCTCAAAATCAATCTAGAAGAAGGTGCTTAATCTTTGGTTAGCCCTATATACTCTCTTTTGGTATTCAAACAAGAGGCTCTGAAGGAATTCATTGAGGAAAATCTCAACACAGATTTCATCTGACCAACTTCATCTCCACGTAGTGCACTGGTCTTATTTGTTAAGAAGAAAGATGGTTCACTACACCTTTGTGTCAACTTCCGCAGACTTAACCGTATCTCCAAAAAGGATCGTTATCTACTCCTACTCATCTCCGATCTACTAGACTCACCTCGCAAAGCTCGGGTTTACTCAAAGATAGATCTTCGCCATGCTTACCATTTGGTTCACATCACTGATGGTGATGAATGGAAGACTGCCTTTAGGACATGTTATGGATCATTTGAATGGTCTGTAATGCCCTTCGGTCTTACCAATACTCCCGCGGCCTTCCAGTGATTCATGAATGACATTTTCTCCAACCTTTTGGATGTCTGTGTCGTGATCTATCTGGATGATATACTTATCTACTCGAATAACATGTCCAAGCATCACTGGCATATGAAAGAAATACTCAAGCATCTCCGCAAGGCTGGTCTTTATGCCAAAGCAGAGAAATGTGAATTCCACTCTGAGTTGGTAGAGTATCTGGGATACATCCTTTCTCCTTTTAGCCTTACCATGTCCGACAACAAAGTAAAGATTATCTAAGACTGGCTGGAACCCAAGAAAGTCAAGGATATTCAATCTTTCTTAGGTTTTGCAAACTTTTACTGCCAGTTCATCTTTAATTACTCAGACATTGTTATTCTATTGACATGCCTTATCCAGAAGGACATTTCTCGGAAGTTCAACCCCTTCTGTTGAGATGCTTTCAACTCTCTCAAGAAATCATTTACCTCCACTCCTATTCTCACTCATTGGATTCCTAATGCTCAACTCATCATGGAAACTAATGCTTCAGACTATGCTCTTGCTACAATCTTATCTATTGTTAATGATGATAATGAAGTTCACTCAGTTGCTTTTCACTCTCACACTTTTACTGCAGTGGAGTTGAATTACGACACACATGACAAGGAATTGCTTGCTATCTTTGAAGCCTTTAAGATTTGGCAACACTATTTGGAAGGTCTGGCCTATTCTATCAACATTGTTATGGATTATAAGAATATTGAGTATTTTTCTACTACCAAGATATTGACCTAGAGGTAAGTGCGGTAGTCCAAGTATTTCTCCTAGTTCAACCTTGTTATCAGGTTTTGCTCTGGTTGTCTCAGCACCAAACCGGATGCTCTCACTAGACAATAGAATGTCTATCCTAAAGGGAAAAATACTAGCTATGCCATAGTCAACTCTCACAACTTCAAACCTATCTTTACTTAAGAACAACTTGCAGCCTCCATATGAGCTATGGTCTTTCTTTTCCCTTCTCTCTGCACAGCTACAGTTGTAGATCTAAACATCCTACATTGAGACATCCTCTTGGCTCTTCCTAGTGACCCAATTGTTACAAAACACACCTCTGCAGATGGCTGGTAGTCTACAGACCAAAATAGTCTACTTCTCCTTAATAACAGAATTTATGTACTATCTGCTGGTAACCTCCGCACACACGTTCTCCAGTACAATCATAATCATATCCTTGCTGGACATTTTGGTCAAAACAAAACACTGGAATTAGTCCACTATGGATACTCCTAGCCCAGCCTCTGTGCTGATGTACAACAATTCTGCAAGTCCTATGTCACTTGTATGCAATCCAAGCCACAACGTCATAAGCTTTACAGATCTCTCAAACAACTCCCCATCTCTGAACGACCATGGAATTCCATTTCTATGGACTTCATCGAGAAACTTCCGTCATCCTCTGGATTTGACACTATCTTAGTTATAGTCAACCAGTTCACCAAGCAAGCAATCTTTATCTTTGCCCATAACACCATCACATCCATGGACTTAGCATGTCTATTTGTTCTTCATGTGTTCTCCAAATATGGTGTTCCTTCCCATGTCACCTCTGACAGAGGCTTGGAGTTTGTGTCAAACTTCTTTCAATCTTTAGGCACTGTTCTCAACATGCAGCTTCATTTCACTTCAGATTACTACCCCAAAGGTGATGAACAAACTGAATGCATGAATCAGACTCTCAAGCAATACCTCTGTGTATATTCTAACTACTAGCAAGACAACTGGTCTAAACTCCTACCTCTTGCAGAGTTTACCTACAATAATGCTCCAAGTGCTACTACTAGTGTTTCTCTATTCTTCACTAATAAGAGATATTATCCAAACATCACTGTTCACCCCAAACACAATATTGCTTCCTCCTGAGCCTGTGACTTTGCTGTAGATCTCAATGAGTTACAGAGTATCCTCAAAGCTGAAATCTCCGTGGCCCAACAGTGTTATTAGAAATTTGCTGATGTATAACGTTCTCCCACTCCTGATTTCAAAGTAGATAACAAAGTCTTTGTCAAGGCTCAGTTCTTCTAAACCACTTGGCCTTCAAAGAAACTCTCTGAAAAATATCTTGGACCTTACAAAATCATCTCTCAGTCTGGCACTCTATCATTTACTCTCCAGCTTCCAGAGTCTATGCACTCTGTTCATTCTGTATTCCATGTGTCCATGCTTGAACTCACCACATCCAACACTTTCTCTAAGAGAATACAACTGGCCTCTGCTCCAGTCATAATTAATGGAAAACCTGAATATGAAATTTCTCAGATAGTGGACTCTAAAATCGATTGCTGATGGGCATGCAAACTCCTGTACAAGGTGATCTGGCTAGGGTATGAAGATACTAGAGACAAATCCAAATGGATCACTGTATCCGAACTCACTCATGCCGCTGACTTGGTATCCAATTTCCACATTGCATATCCTACTAAGCCCAGTCCTCTCCCATTGTCCTGATCATGCTATTGTATTTGTCTCCTACCTCTATACATTCCCAATGGGAATTTTCTTCACTAACTCCTTAGTATATTCTGTCTACTATATTTTTTAACTCTCAGCTTCTGCACACTTTTCAGGGTTTCTTTTCAAACTTCTTTTCATTTTAATTCTTGATTTCCTTACTCACATATTTAAATCACAGAAAATAAAAAATTCTATTAAGTAAAAAACAAAACAAAACAAAACCACTATACTAATAGGAGGTAGATAATAGAGTCCCCTTCTCTTGACTTTCTCTAGGGCCATCCTCAGACCCCCTCTCTTCATCTCTGCTATCCTCTTTTCTGTTCTCTCCTTCTGAGCTCCACCTTTGCTCCATCGTGGCCTCAATCCTCTCCAACTGGGCCATATTCCTCTTCTAGCCCTCTACCAAGTTCCAGAGGGACTTTCTAACTCCTCAATACTTCTCTATGAGTTTCTGGAGTGTCTTTTCAATGACACTTAGAATTCTACCATAAGTGGAGATCATAGCTGGAGTGTTGGTATTGGTGTGGGGTATATACTGCTGCTTAAGGGCAATGTACTCAGCACATGTGAGAGATTGGCTATAAAAGAGAAAATTATTAAAATAATAATAATAAGTATAACTACTTACCTTGAGTAGTGCACTAGACAATTCTGCTTAGTGCTCACACACCTCTCACAGTGGTTAGTATCTCCTATCTTAACTGTGGCGCCCTCACAGTACTTTCTTTGTTACTTCTCTTTAGTCTTCTTGGAGGATTGTTACTACTCCTTGTCTTCAGCAGTGATCTCCTTGCGTTTGGATCCTATGACCTAGGATCCTTCAGCCCCCTCTAATAAGATGGCTTCTTCCTCTAGCATCTTGTCTCGGAGCCATTAGAGGTACTCTACTGTCCTTCTTTTCCTCTCCTCCTTCTCCACAATTCTTTGTCTCTCAGCTTTCTCTCTGGCCTTTTCCTCCACTTTTCTCCTTGCCTTCTGAGCCACGTGCTCAGCCTAATGTAACTTTGCCACTTCTTCCATTTGGACCAGGAGCTGCCGCTCCTCTTGCCACTGCTTCTCAAGGATCTCAGTGTTGTTTTGTGAAATATCGGAGTAGGTGGGAGAAGACATAATAATACAGAAACAAGAGCAAAAAACTTCTTTTTTCATTTATGTATTGTTGATCTAGGTACCATTATAGAATTTTTGGATAAAC
>Ga0157364_1001332_pt1 | contig 20730 bp, 14 predicted proteins | sample AttsexASBM2_FD_111476 | JGI IMG/M metagenome (GOLD analysis project Ga0157364, IMG submission 111476) | Fungus gardens microbial communities from leaf cutter ant in Ribeirão Preto, State of São Paulo, Brazil - Atta sexdens ASBM2 | ecosystem: Host-associated > Fungi > Mycelium > Unclassified ...
AATAAATATTGTTTTCTATCTGCCAAAAAAAAAAAAAGAAAAAAAAATCATTTTGGATTTACCGACGTAACGAAGGAAACGAGACGCAGAATCCCTTCCGTATTGTACTCGTGCCAAAATGTTTGCTAATCTCAGCTTGAACTAGAGAGGACTCCCGTGAGCAACACCATTCTTCTCTCTGATATACGAGATGTCAATTTAATAGCATCCGCAAAATGTGCCTCTGCCTAGTGTTGAAATTAGACTTTTCAGAAATGATCTGGAATATGCAGCAGAGGCATAAGTGTATCTGCTTAATTCCTGCTAGTTCAAAAGCTTGAAATTCTAAGAGCACAATCATTTTACATCTAAATCTCGAAACTAAATGATATATCAACATTGTTTGAAAATGCATGAATTAAGCGGATACATTTAGGTGTATACAACGTGTCTTTGTACCACGCACACGTGTACGTACACGTAGTACTCCCCTTGTGACGTGTCTCCTTTTGATCTCTTTTTAGCCCTTGAGTGCAATCGAGGCCTCAAGCTTAAGTGCCGCCAGAGGAAAGAGAAATGACGCTTCGCATGTGTTTTGACTAATTAACATACGTGAAAATCCTCTTAATTGGGTGATTAAACGCCTGCAGAGAGACTCTAATGGGAAACAGGTCTTCCACGCCGCAGCTTTTATTTTTAATTCGTGCCGCACTCTTTTATCTCTATCGTCGTATTCGCGAAAGATCGGTGTGAGTCGCAGTCTCTGTTCGCATCTAATCTAGTCTGATGTACAGCCTAAGTCTAATTTAGTCTCGCTTGGTTTAATTTTAAGCAACGTATTCCAAGTTAGCTCGGTCTGGTCTAGTCTTATGTTTAGTCTCCTTTATATCCCGAAATAATTCATTCAAGGCTAACTCAATTTGAAGCTTGCCTAGAGTGAATTTAAAACGTTACTTTTTTTAAAATTAGATTTTATATTTAAATGTCTCCGTTAGAATCGCGACATAATTGATGTTACAAAAAAGAAGACTTTTATCTACTTCGTAACCTTAGAAATCGGTGAGCAAACCATTTCCCCCGTGGGTGAACGTTCATCACGTTAGGAACGGTCTCTTCTGACGTTTATGACAAATTTTTTTGCAGTCACGTAGGATATCGCGGACCGGTATGTCGCTAACGAAGGAAAATCGAAGAAGAGGTGGCCAGGTGGAAGAAGCAGAGGACGGCTATCTATTCAATTATCACCTTGGAACGGCCGCATACGTATGAACAGGTAATCCCATTTCACGACTTCCGGCCATTCTCGAGCTTTGAGCGACGTGTCCTGTGACGTCACATGTATACTATCTTCGATTTCACGGATGCATGGCTTGGCTTTTCTTTCCCATCACTCTCTTAATCATCTTTTGCCAAAATTATATAAAAAGCCTAACATTCCGTTAATTATATAGAGAAAGGAAACTATAAAAAGTTAGTTTAAAAGAGATCCGAGCAAGCTAGATCATAATGCAAACCGCATTAAGCCGGTTGTAATAAACCGGATCACATTCGTAATCAGATTGAATGAAATTATATTTATTTATAGATTGAAGTTAAATTAAAACAATAATGAAAAAAAGTAGTGCTTGCATTTTTTTTTTTCCAAGCAGTCAATATCTTTGAGCTCATTGCTAATCAACTTGTAAACGATCAGAAGATTATTACTCGTAGATATCTGTGATCGGGATAAAGGTTTCTTTGGATATAAGCAAAGCATAAGTGCTACTGGCAATTTACTGTCTTCTGGTAATTAACCGCTTCCTTAAGCTGAGTCGTATCTTCCCTTATCTGTTTCACCGTATCTGCCCTACACGTGTGTATACGCGTACTTGCGTACATTCTAAACAAAGAGCCATTTTCCCACATAGTACACCGTGAAATTCTACAATTGCGTGTGCGTGTACGATGGTGCACGGGCGATGAAAATCTCTATATTGTTATTTAAGGCAGAGGTGGGCAACCTTTTTGAGGGTCGATTCAAATAAAGAAATAATTGTTACAAACGCACACAGTCCATGCACGCGCTACTTATTATCATTTTAAAAAATAATAAGGATCGTTTTTCGAGAACTTGAACGTTTCTCAGATTAAACATCGTTTTCTGCGTGTTGGTACTCTCTTCAGGAATTTTAAAATACTTCGCGAACCGTTTTTCGAACAGCGAGTAATTAAGCTTTTGTGCCGTTTCCTAGCGCGTTCTTTTGTTCTTCAAAAGGAAACCTAGTATCTTTAACGGTTTTCCAGAAAAATTAGGAAGGCTCGGGAGGAGAGCTTTTGCCCAGGTAAAATTAAAATTTATTTTATCCGTTTACAAAATTTATAGACGCAATAATAGAAGCGTTAATATGGTACTAATCAAGAGAAGATGGATGAAGCTTTATTTCAAGACCTTATTTAAGGAATGCGATTTGAAATAGTACTTATATGTACAATAATATGAAGCCAATGAATTGCTGGATAATTGAAAATTAATTACTTGATATATAGTTGATTTTTTGAACCACACGTAGAAGAGAGTAATAAATTTCAATTAATTGCGATAAAGTAGCAACCTGGCTTTGACGACTCAAGTAACGACTAATATCGTACTATGTACATCGTCTGCATTTATTGTCCAAAAACAATCTGTGAAGTTTAATTGCGAATAGTTGGAGTACGTTTCAGGTACAATTGACCGAGAATGTCTATATTTTCGTAACCGGTCAGTTTCAAGCATTATTCATTAAAGATACTTGGTATTCACAAGTATTTTATTTTTCGTTCTCGGTTCATGAAATTAATTTATTATTATTTACGTAGCGTGGAACAATCACTCATAAAGATTAACGATCGCCTATCTACATTCAAAAATATCTCTTTACAATCTGTTAAGAATAATTGCTGAAGATAGGCTTATACTAGGTTTAACGTGTACAACATTTAGTTTGGCATACGATAAGACCTGCGATAGCTAGGTTGGGTTAGGTTTCCCTTGCGTGCGTATCGATACACATACACATCTATATAGGAGATTACATAGAATGTCTCGTCGTAGTAGGATGGGGATGGGTGTCTAGAAAGAGAGAGAGAGAGAGAGAGAGAGAGAAAGAGAGAGAGAGAGAACGAAGAAGAGGGTGAAAGGGTGGCTTAGTACAATTTCTTCGAATCAAGCGAAAGCCAATTACAAGTTTAATTCAGAACTTTGCACGGGCGATAATTAGCCGGTAAATTAAATTTACTTTCGTTTCAAAACAATCGTGCAAGTTTGCCGCCCTGCGTGCCGCGGCGCAGCGCGTCGCGATGAAACGTCGTCCTCATCCTCGTCGTTTTCGTTCTCGTCGTCGTCCTCGTCGTCGTCGTCGTCGTCGTCGTCATCGTCGTCGTCGCGTAGAAACAATCGAGAATTGTACAAAATTAATTATGCGGAACAATGACGTTGTAATGTCTGATGTTCTTCATCGATGCGGTGGTTTCATCGATGTGAAGGAAAAATTCAATAAAATGTGATTGTACAAAGCGCAGTATACTGAATTTTGAAAGAGTATTTAATTTGTTCTTATATGTTAGTTGATATTATTTAGTTTTTCTTTAATGATAAAAAAAATTGTTATATATTGCCATGAGAGAATTAAACGCATTCCACGCTGTTACATTAGAGATCTGCGTGTAAAAGCGACTTTACGTTTCCTGAGAATTGATCAATACTCACGCGATTAATTCTGGCGAGAATGTATCTGCGCGCTCTAGTAATTACTGTTACAGATACAAATACCTGCCTTGGCCGTATATTATACGAAGCAACCCTACTATAGCACGGGAATGCGCCACGCGCACCATGAAGTGATTTCTTCGCTGAATAATTTAATCCTTACAACAGGAAAATATTAATCTACGAATTTCGAAATTGCGAAATCTCGTAGTATATTTTGTCACGTCCATTCATTTACTTAAAGCATAGAAAACGAAGAATTTGTTAATCGCAAAATGTCGGTAGATCGATTAAGCTATCGGATTTCGAATAAATTAATTGCATGCATAATATAATAATAATATAATTCACTCACCTAAGTTAGGTAAAGGTACCTCCACACATACTCGGCAACCTGCAATCAATTATTATTCTCTAAATTTATAATATTCTGAATATAAAGAAAGAGATTTTATAATATATATATATATTTTTTTTAAATACTCTATAATAAAATGCGCACATATAGCGTTTGGAAGATATTTTATGAATATCGGTGACGATCACATCAAGTCGTGTAATTTTTATATCATCCCTAATTTTTAAGCTATTTTGAAAGAATGTTCATATCATTTTTGTTATATTACTTACATGTCACTATATTATTATACTAAGTTATTACCGTGTCGTTTCTATTATTTTCGAATGATTTCATTCAGTGTTTTTATTTCATAGACATACATTTCTAAGCATATTCTAAGACATTCGCTTTATGCGTGCATATATCACTTCTTTTGCACGTTATTCTAAACATACATGCGTTGTTTATTCGAGTATTCCTAAATTAAACGAACGCTGTGTTTTTTCCCCTATACATATACAAACGAGTTCGTCTCTCGAATAATTTTTGTACATTCATGCATTCTGCGTGACGTACTGCAGTCAGTCTTGGGACGCCATAATCGCGGGTGACACGAGCGATCAACCCTCGCGTTATACCCAGGGGCATCATTCTACGAGGTATGTTTCTTTAAACAAGTCGCTCTTTCGAGTAATGGTCTGCTGGTCTCGGTACTTTACCGTCTCCTGCTTTGCATGTTTCAAACCTACTAAAACTCTCAATAATCCGATCGAGAACTCAATTCCGCGCGACAAACGTGCCGCATTGTATAGTATGAAGTCAACTATAAGCCGTTATAAGAAAATCGTATCATTTGATACGTCTCGCTTTCAGATCTTGAATAGTACGCTTCAGAATTTTTATCTTTTTATTATTTGTGTATATACATAGATAGTGAAGAAAAAAAGAGAGGAGGGAGATACATAGATTATTTTTAATATAGCAAGCAGAATAATTCGTAGCAGAATTTTGTAGAAATACTTATTTTCGTAAGCTGTCTTTTAATCGAACGGGGAATGTCGCAACAAATTCGATCAAGGTTACATAAGGCGGCTAGTTTTTCATGGCGCGTTGTCCGGCGACACTGGCGTGAGGTGCAGGGTATACATCGCTGTGCAAACGTGGAACGTCTTGAGATGCGCATACATTACGGACACGCGATCTCTCGTATAGAACTCGCACTGAAAATTACAATTTAAATGGCCGCCGTCCGTTCTCCCGTGTCCGCTTATCTTCTCGTTTTCATCTAAACATCTCATTTTTATGCGCCATTGAAATTCCACGTCCCTTCTTTCATTGGCGCGCTCCTCGTTCCTCGGTCACGCGATACACCGTTGTCACTCCGCGGAACTTTTTCGCCCCCGCGTCGCGGTCGCGTCGGTTCGATACACCATCGGGGGTTACTCTGTTCGACCGCGTGCTAACTCGAACACGCAGGTCGTGGTGAGTCGGCACGATCGCGCACGCATATCGACGCCTCGCGAATAGCTCGACGTTCAAGACACCCTGTGTAATGCGTATAAGTTGTCGTATACGGTATGAAAGGTACGTGGCGTCGCTTGGCATCGCATCGCGTCGCGTTGCGTCGCGTCGCGTTGCGTCGCGTCGCGTTGCGTTGCGATGCGGATGCGATGCGTTGCGTTGCGTTGCGTTGCGTTGCGTTGCGTTGCGTTGCGTTGCATCACGTCGCGTCTCGTCGAGCACCTGTGCATATCCTGTGCGTTTCCAACCTGCGAGACACCCCGCGCGCACTCTTCGCAGGCCGGAGAGTTGATTTAAAATTGATTTATGCAAATTGGCGCTGCACGAGCAATTAACAATTCCTTGTAGACCGGCTCGAGTATAGCTTTTCGGTGAGGGGAGGTTGCGGGGGTGGTTCAGCAAGGCACCGAGTCCTAGGACTTGGTGGTAGAGAAGGTCGAAGGGGAGGGGGGGGAGGGGAGTATACCAAGGGAAAGGGCTGGCTGCACATAGCCAAGCTGATGAAGGACGAAACACAGAGAATGCGCGATGCTCCGAGAAAATGGAATTAATTTGCTAGGATTAAATCCGCCTAGCGCCGCGCTATAGAACGCTGAATGTTTCTCGCGTACGTGTGCGGACTTATTTAGACAGAGAAAGAGAAAGAGAGAAGAAATGGGAGAGTTCGCGAATGTCTGAAGAAAACGAAGGGAAGATGACAACGATTTCAGACCTCAATTCCTTAAAAGCGCTCCGTTTGTATTCTCGAGTATTGAGATGTCTTAATTTATTGATTAGGATTTTTAATCTTTTTAATGTAATGTATATACAAGAGCGAATAACAAAAAGTAAACGAAGTTATAGAATCAGAAAATCAGAGACCGTTGCGCAGGATGGCTACTTATTTTGGTTGCCTGCACACTACCCACCCTTAAAGTCTTCCGCATCGGTGCAAATGGACGTTGTTCGTTTATATATTCCCGCGTGTCCAAACAGGTGTCTATGCATTGTTCCGGCAGCGCTTTCTCTAACAATCCTATTTCTAGAATTTATCACGAATAGGTCGGCTTGCTGCAACATACACAACCACAATGTTGAAAGATTCCAAAAATAAAACAAGTTAATGTTCAATTGTAAGTAGGACATGGATGTTATTTCAGGATATGGATCTTATTATACAAATATTAAATAGAAAAAAGGCTAATTTGATTGATATGAAACTTTTAACGAATAACGTGACGGACGTTGGTAGTGCTTGAAAAAAAATCGATATCACTTGTATTGAAGCGTCTTGGTTAAACATTCAGCGTTCGTTAGGGCCGGTACCCAAGCAGAAGATTATTTACGCGACAGTTAAGTCGTCCCGAACAGTTTCGTAGGGTAAGCTGAGTTCGGTTGACACATGGAAGAGGCGGCCAGCCAGGAATGTGCTAATGAGATCATTTAGCTGCCCCTTCCTGGCTCCTTTGCACTCTTTACCCCGCCCTCGCGTTTACCCCTACGATCCACGAGAGAAAGAGAGGACTACCACTACTTGATTTACACTAACACGTCAGGGACGTATTTAACGTTAACGAAGACAGGGCTTTTTGGTTAAGTAATTAATGGCCAGCGTTACAATAAAATATTTCATGTAAATATTATAAATATATATTTAGTTGTAGAAATATCCAATATTCTATAGCATATATCTAATATACAAAGGATTCAGCTTTATATGAAATTACTTAATCGTGAATTAAATGAAGAACGTTTGAATATATTACTATAGATGTCTCATTAATTCTAAAATATTTTTGTAGATATAAATTAATTATATATTTATTATATACTATGAAACAAATTAATTTATATAACGATGTGCCATTTAATCAAATTCATTCTATAAATAGTTTGTATGAATTATTTCGCAGCGCGAAATAATCGAGTTGTCCGCCACGTTCGATTCGTAGATCCCAATCGTGGAACTTTCGGGAGACAAGATATGGCTACAATAAAGCGGCGTATAAAATAATTGGCTGTAAAGTTCTGCGCTCACGTGCGGGACCGCATTTGAGGAGGGGATGGTGCGGAGGGTGAAGGGAATTGCGTGGCCTCCCTCTTCGGAGCTCTCAGAAAATCCCGCTCGGGGCTCAACGATCGTAAATTTCTCCGAATATTTTATTGTGTGACAATTTTTATGGTAATTGTCATTATAAATTTGCTTGGATTATTTATGCTCCGGGCGCGAATAAAGGGAGGGCTTTTAGGACGCGAAAGAGAGAAAAGAGGAGGTTGGAGGGGGAAAGGGTTGTTATTCCTCCCGTCGTTCGACATTCATATACTTACGAAGATCGAAGATCACGGCGCGTAAATCAGAATGTCGATGTGATCTGCGGGATTCAGAGGGTCTCGTGGGAATTTTCGAAGGGCGCCCGCTGAGAAATTCATTAAGGAGCAACTTGTTCATGTCGCAGCTGTGTACCGCGGAATTTCGCGAGCCAATGGACACGGACATGCGTCTCTTGCCCGCATCTTCGCATGCTTTTACTCACGACAGTCCTCCTCATGGCTGATTTAAACGATCCTTTTCGATGCACGCTTCCCGGACGTAAAACTGCTCGCTAAAGACGCGCGGGGGGTAACGTGTAAACAATCAAGGAACTTTGGCGGAGGTGCGTCGAGATCCTCGCAGGGATTTTACGAGGCGGCGTAATTTATCGCTGGAATCGCCCGGCGGATTATTAGAATCTGTAAACAGACCGTGTCATCTCGTACATGGGGAAGGGCTGTAGATTGGAGGCATGGCACCCTGCGATTGACAACCTATAATTGGACGCGCCGTGATCGTAAATGGCGCGAATCTATCGGTTAATGATTTTACACGCATGCAATGTAATCGAGTAATCGTTACAACAGACGGTAATTAAAAGTGAGGAATTAAATAATGAAACTTGAAAATTATTTTATGAAACTGATGTCATAGATTTTCTTTCCTCAAAATGATATTTTGTTGCAAAATCATATTCGCATTATATTGAATTTTCTTTTCCACGCGATGAACAAATTAGATGCTTCGTTTTCTCAAAATTTTCAACGAAAATTTGACATAGCAAATTCTAATTTGTACAAAAACGAGCGTTAGAGCCTCGAGAATCGTGGTATGGTTCGCGTCCCCGCGTTTCATACTTTTCTTGGTTTTTCCCTTCGACGCAGGCAAACGAAATGAAAGCCTCGAAAGGTCCCGAACTAAACAGAAAGCAGGCTGCGCCGAGGTAAGACGTTTAATGAAATCAGCACGGTGTCTGTCTCTTCTCGTAGACTCTCCTCGGCGCTGTTTTAATTATACTGGGGCTCTCTCGCTAGTTGCACATCTCTCTCTCTCTCTCTCTCTCTCTCTCTCCTCACCACCGCTGCACCGCTCGCGCTCGTCACGCTCGTTGTACTGCCGACGGGACACGCACACCGCGAGACCTTTAGGATGATTAGACGAAGACGTTACGAAATTAGTATCCTTGCAGACAAAATTGTCGAAGGGAGCCGGTTGTTATGCTCGCGCGTTCCTACACGTGCGCGCGACAAGCCGTCGTCTCTCGTTAGTTGCGGCATGTTGGATGCGTTTGTCAAATTTACAGGACGCATCTACTGCCGAGCGATTTATGGGGAAGACCACAAATTTTTCTTAAATTCGTAATTTTATTTTATTCAACGTTCCGTAATGAAATATATACGATAGACAGAATGTGATTTTACAGTAGACATTTCTTGATATGAAAGGCATTTTAATGAATTAATTATTTATTCTCAAAGCACTTTCCGTAATATCTTTTTAAATAATTATTGCCTTACTCGAGTCATTCTTGTTTCATGTTATTCATATTTCATATCAAAGTCACTCATTCGTCTACCGTTTCTGAATTCCTCGCGATCGATATTCCTATGTTAATTAGGATCGAGCGACTCGCCCACAGAGAAGAACGTATATCCCCCGTGAGATCGATGATCCACGACGAACCGAATGCGGCGTATTCGAGGACGATTCGGTTCGATTGCGCCGACAACGCCGGGGCATTAATTAGCGTGCATAATTGTTTACCGGCGCTAAACGGAGCTGGATCAATATTTAATTGAATGCCTGCTAAATGCCAGCTGCATCGCCGCGGCTCTCAAATCGAGCCGGTTCCTCTGAATAACGGCTCCTGGGATACAATACCCTGAGGAGGGGGCGGAAAGGGGAACACCCCCTTGTCGTATACGTTGTTCTACGCGGTGCCTCATTCCCCCCCACTCCGCGTCTTTCTCCCTCGACTGAGTAATTATAATTTGAAAATGATGCATCGTTCTTTATCTCGCGTTGTATGTGTTCCTTTTATAGGGTCTCATTAATTCTAATTCATTAAATGTTATACTCACATTTTATTACCTCATATGCGTTGAAATATTATACATGAAATTTTATACATACTGTTATAGATTTGCTAATCAATCGCGGTAATTTTTATTTTTTGTATAAAAACTATTGCTGATTGCTGTAGCTCCGAATATTTAGCGCGCGCGCGCTAAACACACATATATGTATACACACACACACACGTTGCATATACACGCTTTGATTAACCCCGTTGCAAGAATTATTCTCGCTATCTCGAGATTATGCTCGCGGTTATATTGCATCCGTGAAATAAGAGTCAGCGAGCAGGGATAGCACTTCGTACGAGGGTTGCAACAGTGCGAGGAAAACAGGCAAATTGCGGCGGTCGACAGATGGGGTGAGGGGGCAGAAGGGCCAGGTTCGCGTGCCACTGCTTTTCCACCCGGCTTTCCTTGTTCGGAGAATTCTGACGCTCCGCGTTCGGGGAATGGCTCCGTGTAAATTTGTGTAATTAAAAAGACGCCACGTCGAGATTTTATTTCTCTTTGTCTTACGCTTAGAAAGCTGTAGAGAGAATTCAGTGTTCGAGAATGTTGTCATCTATGAGTGAATTCTTGCTAAATATGAGGCATATAAAGTATTTTTTGTACCTTTTACTTCAATAATCAAATATATTATTCATGAGCCGAAGAGGAATCGTTAAGTGAAGACTTTAAAGTATGATTTAGAAACTTTTAAGGAATTATTATGAGCAAATGATGCGAGAGCAACGGCGTTATTTCTTCTTTTTTTTTTTTTACAGTCGGAAGACAATATAAGAGCGGCGTCGGTGCTCGCGGCGAACTCGTTAAATCCTCGGAAAGTTACTTTGAAGCGCTCGCGAAAACTCTAAAGTATCTACAAGCCCATTGGATAATATCGGGTTTGGGGCCCGGCAGTAGGGGATGGAAACGATTACGATCGTCATAGTCGTATATTAGCATAGACGAAAAACAGACTCGTAAAACAACCACCGCGTCGCGTTGCATCGCGACGATTCTGTTTCCATGGAAATCACACGTTGCACGATTTTGACGTCACACTCGCGGAAACATACGATATTTATTTCCTCGTTATTAGCAAAACCGCACATTGGTTCAATATTTTTATCTTCGCTTCTCTTTTCATCCCCTATAAAATCGTCGTACTTGTGTGAGCTGTTTAAATAGCTAATTTTGCGATAGACGGGTGATTAAAAAAAATCTGATGTTGCAACATCATTTTTATGAATATAACATTTGCTATATCATAGAAAATTTTCAAGGAAGATAAATTAATTGATATTATTAATACAGGAACTATTACTGTATAATGTGTCGTGGGAATTGTTAAATAGTGAACACTTTGGCTGGTTTAGACATGTTTACTGTTACTCTTTTCGAGAGAAGTGGGTACATTGCGCAATGCCGGCGCGATATATGCAGTTATTTTTAGCTGCCGGCACATAAAGTAATTGAGTGTCCATCACACAACCCAATGTCCGTTCGTTCGCCTCTTGCCCTTCCTCCTCGTCCGATGGTTTTGCACATACCGTATAATGCCTCGGACATGCTAGTGATAAATGATTTCGCCAGATTGGTAACGTTTAGTTGTGTTGCGTGTCTTGGCAGGTTTGGAAATTGCTATTCCGCAAAATCCTCTCTGGGTTTTTTTTTCCCCCCGATGATAGATCAATTGTATTCAGCAGGCGTATTACAATTCCGCCTTTCTGGAAAACGTTCTTCTAATGGAGATATTTCGATGGCATTTCCCGATTCTAACACAGTACTTTGATTTAGCGCAGAATGAACGATAAATTATAAGGAGAGAGAACAAATCTCTACTCTTTTATCTATCACCGTAAGGGTGTTTTATATCATTAACTACTTTGTTTTACAGAATTTACATTAGTTCATTTCTTCCCCTTCCCCCCCCCCCCCCCTCCTCCATGCCCAGTACGAATATAAGTTACCGGCAAAAGCGTTTGCGGCAGGCATCTGTTTTAAAGTTCGATAATTCCAAATACGACACATTCGTGAAGCGTTCGATAAAGAAGAACACTGATGTATAGGTTGGCGCGCCTGTTCCGTATCGTTGTGTTTGGTAAATAATCCTGAATGCGACTTCATCCCTCGCCATCTTCCTCGATTTTCTACACTTTACAGCCGCTAACAATCTCATTTTTCTTCGCGATTTTCTTCAATAATTTAATGTCTTTTCCCATCTTATCGGATTCATATGATGATTCTAGACTTAGGAATGTGTATGCAGATTTTTTTTGTGAAACTGTTGCTCGACAAATTCATGGTATATCTCCATTACACGATACAAAAATATAGGGAGGCAAGCGGCATTAAACGACCGCATTATGCCTTTTGAATGAAGTAAGAAATAAAAGGCGTCATGCAGCGAGATTCCCAGACGGTGCGAGCTCGACTGTTGCTCTGCGCTTCCCATCCGAGATCCGACGATGGCTCGTCGTGCCTATCCCTTTCGCTATTTCCGGCGCTATCCGTCAGAGCCGGTTACGGAGACACCGAACGCAGGCTCCGGCGACGCCCCTCGTCCGATGCCATACGTCTTTCACAGACGGCGTGCGCCGAGTTATGTCCCTAAAGAGGTTTCTATTTACATCGCCACTTCTCCACGACACGTAGCTGTCTTTTTCTTTTGATCTTGCTAGATCAACAGCGTGAGAAATGTCTTACTAACGGAGCGTTCAGGATTTATGACGACACGTACCGTCCGATCGTGGTTCTTTTTTTATTCATATGTCACTATTATATCGGTATCGTTATAACAATCCCGAGCTGCTCGGCAGAGGACGAATCAAACGCGAATAATGTCGGCTCGAAAGAATAAAATCCAGCCTTCGAGGACATTCTATATTCCTGTTTTTAGAACGAGCGGTCTTAAAACAAGGAGTTACGGGAGATGAGCGTATTTCAGAGTATGTAATGAAAGATAATATACGTCGAAGGGAGTAATACGCCGATGCATCCAGCTCTTTGTTGATACGCGGATGTATCTTCGTATCGGGCGTATCTATCTACCGCGGAAAGGACACACATTATCTCGGTACTTGTATTCCATGCATTAGCGGGGACGGAGCGCTAATGCAGAAATCTGGTATCGGTTAATTAATAACCGTAAAACTCAAACCTCGCGTGCGCGCGCGCGCGCGCGCGCCCGCATGTTATTTGATTTCGTCGGAGATACCTCCCTCTCTCGCCCACGCAAATGGCATGAAACGCGATACCTTAAAAAAACTTATTGGCTCATAAGTTACCGCGAGACCCACCTAATATTCGCTAATGCGACAGCCGGTGCTATTTCTTTCTTCCCCCTTTTTTTTTTACAATAATACGGAAACTATACACCAGTATAACGAGAGGAAAATGTTCAAAAAATTACACGATTGGTTGTTAATTATTCATTGTTTCAGTTGAACACAGAAACACTAGAAATCGGATTTTTAAATCTATCCTGCACGTATATGTACGTAATCTACTTATGATAAATCCTCAGTAAATCGATACGTATCACAAGTTTGCATGTTTTCATGAATAAAATTTGATCAGTGTCAGCTCAAATATGAGACAGATGCCGCATTTTGCTATTGCGATTCAGTATCGTTCGATTACAAGCGTCGTCGATCAATGAATAATCGCGTATTAGTAACTAGAAAATTGTAAAAAAAGTTGACAATACACGTACAGGCGCGCGAGTAGGTCGCGCATTGTGCAGAACTCCGGAGAGAGAATTTAGTTCCTCTTTCCTCGGTGAGATGCGGTCGGGCACGAGCACGGGCACGGGAATAGGAACAGGAACGACGGCAACGGGCACGAGCACAGGAATGGGATCGGGTGCGCGGGGTTGCGTCGCAGTCGTACAATTTGCACACGAGGACACCACGGTCTCGCGTGCAGCCCTCGCCTTGGGCTGCGGAGGAGCCTCGCAATTTAACCGGTTCGACATTCGCCTGGAGCTGCTGGTAATTGGCAGGACGAATGAAAGAGCTCCGCGCGCGCGGACGAGGACGAGTGGCCGGGATTAACGATGGCGAATGGATCAGAAATTCTCCGCGAAAATAAAGTAGGTAGTAGGTAGCCCACCCGCCTGCCTACCGCGGCTGAGTGTAGCTGTAGTCCATGGCCGTAGGTACGAGCCTTTGTTTGTCGTTCGCTCCAATTACCTCCGGCCTCTCCCGGTAGCTTCATAATTAACTCCCACTCATTTAACAAACTTTACTTTTAATGTTTTAAAAATAGTAATTAGCAGTGGCGGCAAGAGAGGAAGAAGGAGGATGAGGAGGCGGAGGAGGCGGAGGAGGAGGAGAAGGAGGAGGAGGGAGAGGAGAGGAGAGATAGAGAGGAGACGAAAGAGGGGTTGGAGACGGGCGAACGGGGAGACGAGGTAGAGGGGGGTGAAAATGGTGGAGGAGGAAGAGAAGATGGAAGGAGCGTAGGAGCGGAGCGGAGGAGGAAACGCCACGTCGTCGGTGGTGGTGGTGGTAATGCTGGTGGTGGTGGTGCGGGGGTTGCAAAGGGGGTGTAATTAACTATCATGCAACCCCTTCCCAACAGCAGCAGCCGGCGTAGCAAGGAGGTAATTGGACCGGAGTCTTATACGTGTGGAGCGTTGGTGGGTGGGGGACGGGGAAGAGGCTGCCAGGATAAAGGGTTGCTTAAAATTGCACACAGTGCTGCATTATGGAACCTCTGACGAGCTTCCAGGGAACGGCCGTACGGATGGCGGCGTGGAAATCCATTAACCCCCTCCCCCTCTCCCGCCACCATCTCCTGCTCAAACTCCCTCCTCGACCCCCATCCAGTCGCGAATTAATTGCGATCGTCTAAGGACGAGTCTTTGTCGGAGTCTGCTGCGACTACCTGCATGGTCGAATTCGCGATCTAATTTGAGGGATGCGCATAAACAGAAGGTAGCTCGCCTCTCTTACAGCTCAATGAGAAGATAGGTCAATGTTCTTTCGACCAACTCAATTATCGCGTGTTCGGTTAGGCTATCATGTAGCTAAATAGAGACAGTCAGGCGATTAGATGATTTGGTGTTTCGTTACTAGTAAATGATTGCCCCTGTGCAGTTTCGTATCAATCTCTAAGCGACAATAGCAGTGTCAGCCTAACAGCAGATTGGCGTCTCGACGCTGATTAGTTGGCGACACTAACGAGGTTTCACCATTCCCGTGAGGAAACCGACCCGGTCAAAGGTCTTTAAGTCCTAATTATAATGCTGCTTCGATTTCGTGCTGACGTCATAATCTCTCAGATAATGCCTTGTTCTCGCGTTTTTTTTTCCTCTTCTTGCCAACTACTTTCGTAGCGAAGCGAGATCGATTCGATTCAACTTCGCGGCTGCCTAGATGTATATCCGGTTAGAGTTTTGAATATAATGGCAGGCAACTACTACTAGAACTCGGAAAGGTAGAGGCGGTAGGGAAGCGGATGGGAAGCAGGAGGGAGGGAGGGAGGGAGAGGTGGAGAGGTGGGCAAGTCGAGGGCTGCCTTTGACTGGTTGTTGTAATACAACAGCAATTAGCAGTAAACCTAGCCCTCCCTGCCGAGCTACCAACCTGTATGCTTCATAGTGTTTGCCTCGTCGTCTCGTCAACGAGGAGACGTGAAGAGGTTTAAGCCTTGTTTAACTCGGCAATACGCAATTAGCAATTTCCTTAATGCAGAGCAAATTATTCGGTTGCGGCGCGTTAATTCACGTTTTTTCGCAATTTAGCAACGACGATTTCCGTTCTCTTTGCCAAATGATATATCGCCTGAGATGCTTCGCCATCTTTTTCGCGCGATTAATCTTAATTTAGTAAAAATAATCATGATTCATAGTTCTTATTTGGAGCAACTATTAGCGTCTGTAGTTAATAGCTCTTTTTTTGTCTTTTCTGTCTGACGACGGAGCCTAATGGACGGTTTTCATTATGCAAATCGGGCAGGTGAGTTCGTGAGTTTTAAGCGCTTTTAAGATCTCGATCGGTAGTTACTTGACCCTTCCCTTGATCGGCCGATCGCGAACGATTATCTATATTTAGCCGAGTGTGATACATATTAGCCCGCGGTGTTCCTCTCTAAAAAGAAAAATATTTTTTTTATCGAAAATAGTCTCGTTTGTTAAGAATTAATATATAACGATACTTCAATAGACATAGAAAATTGCAACTGCATTTGTTATCTGATCAGCAGCTGCTTTGTATGGAAATAAATTAGCGCGTAGAAGGAGGGGGAGAATCCGTAAGTCTGAAAGGGATACCTCTCGAAGCTATAAGATGCGAGAGTGGCTATTTTTTATTCACGCACACATCTCTTTCATGCATCTTGTGCCACACGGGCATCGAATTATCGCGAGCGTTCACGCCGACGGATATTTACAACGCATTTAAACGAAACACCTGTTTCCCTCAAACAGCCCCGCTCACCTCGCACGTAATGCACCCTCTCTGCGTCCATTCCCGTCTCGCCGTCCCACTGTAACGTTCGCGGTATCGCACGGCACTCGTGGATGTCGCATAATTCAGTCGATGTGATGAAAATAAAAAGCTACTCGAGCTACTCGACGGAGATGGCCAATTAATTTACGCCAAAGTGAAACACGCTCTTAAGTGAGCACACGTTCTCGGTCTCTGGCCGCGTCTCGAATTCTCTTGTGTGTTGTCGCTCTTTAGTTCTTCAACTTTTAAAATGCGTTGCACACGAGTGCAAAAAGTGCTAAATGTACCTATATGTCTGAACCTATTATTACATCATAAATCGGATAGAAGTGATACGAACTTTGTGATACGCTAGAGTGAAGTCAGACGTGGTCGTAACATAAATATTCGTAGCGCAACTACGTACTACGGCTATATGTAGTTACATTTTCGCCTTAAACACCAGGCCTCGGATGGACGGGACCCTCTATTTCCAAGGATGAGCGCGCGCGCGCCAGGTAGACACGGCCCTGAGGCAACACCGGCGGACCTCGATAAGCATTCAGATTAGCGTGACGCCTCGAATGTGTTTACGTTTAATTACGCTAAGAGTCTCCATTAGGCTGGACCGCTGCCAGGCTCAATTCGGAGACCGTTCTGTTTTACCGAGCGTAGGTGCACCCACTTAACTTGCCTCCGCCTATCCCCCTGCCTCTCCTCTTCACAATCTCTTCCGTCCCTCTTTTAATCTCTACATCTCTCTCTCTCTCTCTCTCTCTCTCTCCTTCAGATCCGTCGATCTCCCTCATTTTTGTTTCCCCGTCTTCTCTACGCTCATGTTCGTCCTTCTTTCTCTCACATAGAACATGAATGCCGTTCGTGCTTCTCTTTTTGCGTCTCTTCCTTTGCGCCCGTCGGCGGCGCGCAGGAAGAAACTTGTTTCGGGAACGGGAACTGATACGATTCTATAGGTACCATGGTCTCGGCGCTTTTCAAACACCACCACTCGCGGCAATATCTGGGCTTTCAACTCTCTTGATCGCCCACGATTGGATTAGCTGATCCACTACGATCCATCTTCATAAAAGAACTGAGGAATGTGTTGAATTTTTGCAAATGATATGAAATCCAAAATTTCTTTACACTATAAGGTGTAAACTCGTTTTAAAGAAATTGAAAACTGATTTCACATTTGTATAATATATTTCTAAATTCTAACGGAAAGCAATTCAATGATTTGTATTGAATTAATGAAAAAAATCTTAAAATTGCTATTCAGTTGTCTCATTTTTTTTCTTTTCTCTAAGTAGTTGCGTTGTTGTAAATCGACAGACGGGTATCGAACAAACAAGGGGCCTATGGAAGAAGCTCGAACGTGTCGTCGTGCAAACAGCGCGCTCAGTTAGCAGCCTAACGTCTCCTCGCTTGGCCGACGGTGAGGGGAGGGTTGGCGGAATTTAAAAGCGCTTTTAGCTTTTAGCCCAAGCGATACCGCTAAGAAAACGTTTTAGCGGATTTCATTTGCCCCGTCGCGGCTTCGTAGCGGCCTGCCGAGACGATGGATCGCAAGAAACAGCGGAGGGACAGAAGGGAGAGAAGGAGATAGGGGAAAGGTAAAGGGTGAGAAGAAGCGGTGGTAGAGGCAGTTGCTCCGAGGGATGTTGGCAACACCGGTTATTAAGTAGATGCTACATTGAATGGGTGGATGAATATTTAAGACGTTCAACAAGTTGCGGATTTTTCTTTAATCAGGCTAACCTGCTGGTCCCCTCTTCTTCTACTGCGGCTTGGCTTTCTCATCCTTCTCGTCGGTTTCCACTTACTCAAATTATAGCACGAGTCAAGCTATTTATGCGACGAGAAAGAATTTCAAGGAGTTCGCTGATTGACACACTCGGTTGTATTTCGTCAATGACCTTTTTGAATATTTTATCGAAGCTTTCTAAGAGAGAAAGAGATCATCATAAATAAGTTTATAAATTATAAGTCAATTTCTGGTGATGATTCTTTTGAAATCGGACTATTTTGTGGAAATCTTGAGATTTTGAAAAATTAAGAAAGTCTTGGGATGCGTCTATTTAGATTTTTAATCTTTGTAATTCTCGTTCTCTCGTATTCCAGCGCTGATTTAAATGTGGCTCACGCGGCCAAATCGATCGATCCCTCGTTCTATGTCCATTTTTGGATTGGTCCGCGGTAGCGGATAGGTCGATGGACAATCGGCAAGAATGAAGTTTTATTTGCGTCGTGTATTACTCCTCGCGAGATAGCGCAGAAGGAAGGGAAATGGAAAGAGGGGGCGCGAGGATTGGTAAAGATCAGCGGGGCAAGAGAGTAGAAGTAGGAGGAGGAGAGAGGTAGGAGAGGGAGAGTTCACGAAACACTCTAAATCCCCGAGGCAAATAGTTTTTCTTCGATATCCGTCGGCCAGAAACAAACAAGATTCTTTATAGACGGAGCAAACCACTCTTCTATAAGTACACTCGCTCTCTTCGCCCTTCCGCTCAATCTCTCTCTCTCTCTCTCTCTCTCTCTCTCTCTCTCTCTCTGCGGCGAGATGTCTGCCTGTCTGTACGTGTATATGTATACGTACACGCGCAAGCGCATACGTTGTTTGCGCGCGTTCGCGAGCGCTCGCCAAAGTAAAGTAAGCTTTTAGCGGAGTGGCTGATTTATCAATGTATTTATTCCGAGATATTGAATTCATTTAGTTAAGTAGCGCTGGCGGGGGCGGCCTCTGCCGCACTTTCTACAGCTATTTTCACCTTCGCGTATAGCGTGCTCCTTGAAGGACGCGAAGCGGTAGGTCTTTTTACGCGAAGATAGCCTCGGATTTTTTTCCCCGATCCATCATATAAAGCAGGTTAATGAGCCGCTTAATATGAAAAATTACGCCCCGGATCAATAAGTTCGTTAAAACAGCTGGCAAACGGTGGGCGTTTGGTTTCTAGTTGATTAATAGTGGGATCATTCTTTGCAAGTAGCGTCGTATGAGACTTAATCGCCGTATTATTTAACATTGAAAATTAAAGAGACTAATAAGAGACATAGATTGAGTGTTTGCTGGTAGTAGTAGTAGTAGTAGTAGTAGTAATAGCGGTAACCGTCGTTTGCGACACCCGGTGTATTCGTTCGATACCGCCAGCGTCGATATTACGAATAACTAGTTCAATCTCCTCACTCCATCTGAAAAAATTTGCGCTATCGGAAATAAAATATCACGCGCAATTTTTTATATAATATTTTTATTGTGCATTTCATCGATTTGCGTCAATCTATGCTTCAACAATTTATCGCCACATGACGCTTAGTAATTTGAGATATTCGAAATACATTCATTCCCGGTCATTAATAATATCACTAAATGCATTAAACAAGCGCGACCGCTTTGCTAAATAAAAAAACATAATGCAACAATAAGCCGGACACGCGCGGCTTATGAACTTTTAGGTATTTATTATTTGCAAAACGTCGTGATTTAGTTCCTGTATAATGATTAATCCTCGACAGAGTACATTTACATATTACAGCATGAGTAATTAACTTGAGCCGAAAGTATGACAAATGTTCTGAATTAATGATGTATAATTAAATCAAGTACCGCGCGCGGATTGTCTACGTCAGCTACATATTTCCGTAATCAGCTTCTCTCATTTAATTTGCAAATTAACATTCGTAACGCGCGAAACAATTATTTCATAGTCATTTCTAACATAATTAAATCAATCATCTAATACGGAGTCACGTATTAAAACTAGTCACATAATATGACGAACGTGGGAAGGACGTTAATTATTTGGAAAAGTTTTCTCATCGGTACAACGCTTATAATCCCGCGAGTTTTATCATCGGCGAGATCGTCCATTTGCTCGTTTGCTTTAATTCCCGTTGGACGGAGGGGTATATAAACGAAAGGCCGAGAAGGGGCACGATCGCGCGACTAATGTCATTTCTAAGTACACACGCCTATCGGCGCGGTATACAACATACAATTTTCCGATAGCGGCGTACCTGCGCTTTAACTATCCCTCGATCTAAATGCACTCTAATGGACTGCATTAAACAGAGAGACGGTCTCGAGAGGGGTTTGAGAGAGGGAGGGGTGAGGTGGAAGCCGTGAGGAGGACGGGAGGGCGAATTCACGACCGGTGTCGGACACTTTCAAAGAGACGCCCAAGAGACACGCTGTCCGTGAAAAGAATTCTTTTCGAAGAAATCGCGATTACTTTTTTACACGTAATTAAATGTGTCGGAGTAACGATCGATTAAATTGGAACGTTATGTTACGAGCTGAGAAGGTGTTATCATGAAATTATTTTCCCGAGCGTACTTTCTGCCTCCTCCTATACATTTTATATATATATATATATATATATATA
>Ga0157364_1001334_pt1 | contig 20708 bp, 10 predicted proteins | sample AttsexASBM2_FD_111476 | JGI IMG/M metagenome (GOLD analysis project Ga0157364, IMG submission 111476) | Fungus gardens microbial communities from leaf cutter ant in Ribeirão Preto, State of São Paulo, Brazil - Atta sexdens ASBM2 | ecosystem: Host-associated > Fungi > Mycelium > Unclassified ...
ATTGTTAGAATTTCGCAACAATGATTCAGCAACGTTTCACAATCACCGTGCAATATTGCAATGTTTCAGTGAAATCATTCTGCAATGTTTCTGCAATCTTTCTGTGCTGTATAGGATTAAACACTGATGAAACGGTTGAAAAATTACTTGCTATTATATAAATTATAAGTCGCTTCACCGATCACTGAGCGCTACATAACTTTATGGCATCAAACACGGCATTAGAAAAATAATAAATAAGTAAGAAATATGATATTAAAGATTATCTGTAATAGAGTTATTCTACATTACGAATTATAATAAATAAACATATTAATTATATTAATACCTTTTTGTTCAGTAATGAGCGATTTTTTCTGCTGAACGCAGTCAATATTACTTTTATCGATTCTCATTAGCGGATTGCATGTTAACACACGACGGATTACTTAATAAACAGTTGCATAAACATTGCGTGAAACTGTGACTGATCGTTAGAAACTGTGAGAGACTTACCATGTTTGATGATCCTGAATGAGGCGTTCTCGAATCGAGCTGAAGCTTAATTATATTTATCATCGTACAGACACAGATTGTTTAATGCAAAAATCGTTTCTACCGCGTATAAATAAATGTTATACGCGATGTAGTTGTTGTATCTATATACGAATTTTTTATAACGAACAGAGACCTGAAGAACTGGACAACGTCATAAATGCTTCCAGTTTTTCCTAGCAATTTTTTCCTAACAAATAAATGTGAACAAACCAAGAACCTCAGCACGATTTAACTCCCAAGTTTCGAAACTTTTTAAGCACTGCGATTAGAACTTTAGAGAGATATAAAATATAACGGAATACGATAGGTTACTGCTTCTTTATCCAAAGCGTCGACTTGAATCTATTGTGTAGCGTATCATGAATAATTAATGGTGACCCCGAATGATCTCACGTATATACGCAACTGAGCTCAAGTAATTTTATTTTATATAATTTATTTTCTCGAGCCAATTTGAGCCAATTCGAGTCTTATATAAAAAATAAGAAATTATATCGAAAAAAAAAAGAGTCATTAATTTTTGAGAAAAAAAAAATTGCTCGTGTCGAATAGTAGTTGAATTTATAATAAATTTGTCAGCATCTGGTACAACCTAGTACACGTATTTTATTTTTCTTTAACTATATAAGTTTTGTTTTTTTTTTTAAATCGGAAACTCTGAAAGATTCAGCTATGAGTTTTGCAAATCATACTCGTAAACATATTGATCGTTGATCACAAACATTTTTTTATTATACTTACATAATGGATGTAGAAAGTCTAAGGACTTCTATTTATAAATTGATAAAATAAAAAGAAATAATTGTTCTTTATACAATTCTCTGTATATATATTTTTCTAGCATTATAATTACGCATAAAAAAGTCTCATTACGTCTCAAATGCAAACATTGTACGCATTGATGATGACTAGGAAATCTGCACTAAGGAATTGTGCTAAGGATTCCTATTTTTAAATATGAAGAAAACAAAATAATTGTTCTTCAATTTCTCTTTATACAGAAAAAGTTCTTAGAAAAGTTCTTTTTCTAAAAGAAATAATTAGTTCAAATTACAAAATAAGTGACAAAGAAATCGCAAAGGATTCCACGTCCCTAATTGAGAATTAAAAAAGATTTTCGAATTTATATTTAACAAACAGTTATGAAATATTATCGAGCGATCGAGTAAGGTCCGTAATTGACGTAGGAAAAAAGAATTCAATTGCGTCAAGAAATTAATAGATATCTAAAAAGATTATCTCGTTGAAAGTGTCTCGCAAAGTGTGATGTCTGTCTCGTATGATTATAATTTCGTGTTGAGACTTGAGAACGACTGACGACAGCAGCTCCAGACCAACATGCGCGAGGTTTCGTTATGTCATAATATAGAACGATTAAGAAAAAAGGAAAAATAAACAAGTATCGGACAATTGCATGAGAATTTTTTTTTTAATACTAGCGTGCGGCATCATATTGTTTAAAATAAGACTATCTACTCAAGTGAAAGTGCATCATCATGTATATCATCGCTGAAGTTTGACGAATCTTGGTGTTTACTGATAAGACTGATGAACGAAAAGAGAATCGTGAAACAATCGACATCAAGGAATTCACCTACAATAATGTTCTTCCGTACGTATATATATATATTAGAAATAAAATTGATTTACACGAAATTGTTGACTTCGTATTTTTTTTTTGCCAGATGTTGAATCTAACCTATAAGCGTGGAAATGGAGGAGATTCCTGCCTCTTCGAACGACGTAGTTTCTAGTCAGAGATCATTACCGTCCACTCACGATCCCGGATGGAATGATCCACCGGAGTGGGCGTTGACCTCGCAATATAATTCATCAGGGACATCCACCAGGAAACTCCTGAACAAGCGAGTGGCATTTCCGCTATCCTCGCAAACTCCTCCAGAGAAGGCTACTGTTTCGTCTGCATCATTGAATATGCCTCCTATTTTACAATCTATCGCCGTTCCCACGATAACCACGGCTCCTCATAAACCTCTTCTGGCTCCTACCGATAAAGACTATAAGATAATAAAATCGGATGATAATTTTGATAAAGATCAATCTTTGACAGAAATTTTGACCAGTTTAGAATCTGTGATGACGGAGCAGAAGATGGAAGAGAACAAGGTGAAGGAAATACGAAAACGATTAGATATCATGAAATCTAATTGGCTCGAAAACAAACTGAATGATACAGTACAGAGAAATATCTTGAATATATCGAAAGGTAATAATAAAATCTTTACATCCATATGTTAATATTATGTACCATCAGCACGATAAATATATTTATTGTATACATTTATAATAGCTGTATATACATTTTCAGCGCTGCTAAGAAAAGATATCAAGGAAGCTGATAAAATCCATGTTACTCTTATGATGCAACATGCAACTGTTTGTCGTACTTGGATGCCAGCAATCAGGCATATAATATTTGAATTAAAAAAGGAATCTGAGAAATCCAATGTCCTGCAACCAGAGCAGCCACCTCTGTTATTTATTGACTCGAATAAAAACTGATTTTTTTAAAGTAAGCTCGTAAATATATAATATAAAATAACGATAAATATAAGAATTGAAATAATTTAAATATATATTTCATTGTTTTTTGATATGCCTACACTGCGTATGATATTTTTGCAGTAAATACATCAAATAATATTTTAATATAATATTATAATAAATCTTTTCGAGTCTTCAGCAAAAGAAACACAGATGACACAGTGTAACACAGTGAATCATTTCATCTTTTTAACATTATAAATATAATAATGCAATGATTTACATTGGGATGCTTTATATTTGGTGACATAAGTAGGTGTCATTATTCATGATTGAATGTTAAAAAAATAATAATATTTGTATCACCAAATGGAAAGAACTATGTTTCTTATACTGTGTCATCTGTTTCTTGTTGGAAAGTACTATATGATTGATTACAATTTATTACAGGAAAATTATCCTAAAATAAAAATGAAAGCAGTTGTATTCATAAAAGTTTTTTGTATTTTTCATTTCTCTCTTATGTATATTCACAAAGGACAATTACATCTGTCTTACCACATATCTTTGTCTAAATGTATTCTTACGTTGATAATAGTCATCAATAGCTAAAATCAATTATTTTTTATTACTTATATGTATCATATACTCACTACTGTATTCTAAGCATATTTCAATCTTAAGATGGACACATCCACGCATCCTGAACGAAATTTATTATTAACTTGAAACTGCCCCTTGTTTATTTTTTCGCCCGTGTAATGGGTCTTTTATACCATTGCTTTCAGCTGTCTTCTACCTTCATCGTTTCGAGAACTTTGTGTCGCGGCTAATGCGCGCAAAAGTGCTTTACAAGTTATGGCTCTTAGAAAACTTACACTTATAACTTACGACCACTTCTTTAATCGTCAATATATTAAATTTTCTTCCATTCTTCGCGTAAATAAATATTCATAAATACATTTAGGGGAGCGACGACATGCGTGAAAGCTCTCTCGACTATCTTTCATTCTCTCTTTCACTCTCTTTCATTCTTTCTCTCTCATACTTACTCTCATTCTCGCTCTCGGGAAGAACGTGTCTCGCCAATTTCGCGAGAAACTACGAATTCGCCGAGAGATAATCACATTCTCGCACGTCCCCGCCCAAATTTCGATTTAAAATTTCTTCATGGCTTTTATCCAAAAATATATATACATATATACGGTCGGTGTATACGTAACGCTACATTCTTCAACGCTACAACGTACATCTTTACGAATTCGGGCCACAAATTTCACCAACAAACCGATTTACTAGATCGCCATGCGTTTCTTTTTTTCTTTCGCTTCTTTACCATTGAATATCCATAATCACGCAAAGGAAAATTATTAACATTCGATCGTGATCACGCGGATTAATATTAACCGATGTTAACCCTTAATTTAATGAATGATAGTCATTCGTTAATTTGCGTTTGTTCGCGATTGACAGCACTCAATTTTCCCGACAATTGATAGGTTATAAGGCGTGTAAGCGGATTTCGCGGGACATATACACCAACTTGTCTGCTTCGTTTCGCTTTGTTTTTTTTCTTTTTGCTTCTTTATTGTTACACATCCATACGCATGCTACGAACTATTTAAAAAATTTGCTCTCGCACTTTCGTTCGTCCTTCTTCACTCGCTACGTTCGTTCTCTCTTTTTTTTCTGGATTTTCTCACTAGTTTTTTCGTACAAAACAAAATGACATCTTTTTGGCATTGGAAGAAAAAATACACTCTTTAACGTTTATCTCTTTCTTAATCCGCCTCTCTCCTTCCCTCCTCTTTTTCGCTAATTAATCCCTTTATGGATCAGATTTCGGGTTTCTTTTTCTTCCTTATACAGGGATCTACGCAACAACGTCGAAGAATCGCGCAAGTATCTCATTTAGCTTTATTAAACAAATTAAAACATTCTATTTGAAAGAAATATTTAGCTTTATTTTGACAGATTTACGCCAGCCAATGAGAAATATCACCATTATTGAAATACCATCGTAATCGTTGCGTATCAGCCTGTATTTCGGACAATTCATTATTTCACTCTTCGCGATAATATTGATTATTGTTATTACAAACGCCTCGCTTAATTATTTAATACTATTTTGGCATCGTCGAACTGTATAATTTTCGAGTTTCCGCTTTATAAAAAAGTTTCTTTTTTCCTTCAGCAAGAATAACGCATCTCTTAGGATGTACTTATAAACAGGTTGGAAGTTTCGTACGATGGTGCATTACGTGACTAAGTATACATTTTCGGAAGTCGATGTGGAATTTTGATTTCTTTTCACGATTGCACGCGGTTGCATCGGACGTCGCGAGAACTCAAGTTCCTTATCGCATTCTCAGCGATCGATTCATCAAGTCGTAACGTGGCTCGTGATTCGATTTTCGTCGCGCGAGAGAGAGAGAGAGAAAGACTAAGGATGCAAGCTTTCCAGCAAGAGACACAGATGACACAGTGTATCACAGTGAAGCATTACATCCTTGTTACCAATGTTAAACGAAGATGATTACTTTGTCACGCTGTATCGCTTGGTGGGAAGCACCGAAAAAAAATTCCTTGTTATTGTGCGAAGAATAAATCTTGAAACACCCGCGACGTCCGCTGGATCCGAGAATGATCATCACGAAACGCTTAATTAATTGTAACTTGGACAAAGGCGCCTCGTTTTATTGTATTGTCATTTCTGGCGGAATACGAGGAGGACAATAGCATCTCGCTACATACATTAAGAAAAAAAGGAAAGGAGAGAAAAAGCCATGCGGGGGGAGCCCGATGCTATTCTACATTGTACTCTCACTACCGTCCTTGCTGCTCTTATCTAGAAAAATGGATCGGTGTATCGAGCGGTGTGCTTAAGCAAAAGAAACGAGTCACGCCCGAAATTATCTCGTCCCGTTTTACTGTATCTATACACGTGTCTATCACGTGAAGAGAAGAAGTTGTAGCGAACTCAGGGAGAACAAAGATACGTTCTTTTTTTATTTATATTTCTCATTAAGAGGAAATCAGCATATTGAATTCGATACCAGACGTGTTGCGACTTTTTCGTACGTCTGGATGGATGGCCTAATTTTCCTTGACAAATTTTTAATTTACTCAGTTATATAAAAATTCCTCGTTTTATTTATTTGTCTTCAGTAGATTTTACCCTGAACTTTATGAAACTGCGCGAACCGAGAGACAATAAATTCGAGATAAAATAAACGGGAAAAATCAAAAGAGGACTACTTTTTTTTATCCTCGCCGATTTGTGAGGCCGTTCCGAGTAATACGAGCAAAAAATCGACGTGACGTATTGAAATTTTTTTACGTGTTATAATAGAAAACATCGATCGATCGGTGCATGGGAAGTCAGACAATCTCAACCGAAAGTCGAACCGCCAGCTTGCCGAAAATAGAAAAAACGGTACAGTACCGTGTTCTCAAACTTAATTAATAAATATATAATATACATTAAATTAAATTACATTACTAATTATTACTGTTGCCGATATTATTATTATTATTATTATCATTATTATTATTATTATCACTATTACTATTACATGCGATAACTAATGAATGATAATATATTAATGATTCCTATAATACTCCAGTAGGCGAGGGTTGGTCGCGTCTTGCTTCTTTCTTTTTTCATTCCACCGATTTGCGGACGCAAAAGAAAAGGGACTCGACTCGGTGAACACGAACCAAAATCAAAAGCTCGCCCTTAATTCACTCTTCGTTATGAATTAAAATAGAAATTTTGCGTCTTAAAAATCGTACTACGCTTATTTAAAGAATCGCAGATATAGCGAAAATAAATAAATAAGTGGACCTCCTCGGCTACTAATCCTGCTGGGAGTTCTGCTCGCCTCGATCAGTTTTCCCCGATCAGTTCTCCGCGACAGTGTATCTTTATTTACGTACAACTCAGTTATCGCTGAAGGCAAATGATGAATTTCGCGGCAACGAGAGCTGTTCTTCGGAAAGTTTTACTGTTCTATTTATTGACTCTTGACATTGTATTATTGATTAAACCCTTACGCTCACTTAGCCCAACGTCACATTCGAGGAAAGCACCCTTTAAACTCTGCCATCAAGTGGTGATATTCCAGGCTTTGATAAAGAAACTTGGTGAATCCTCGTACCAATTCTTTTCGGAAGAGACCCGAATTCTGAATGAAAGTGAAGAAAAAAAATATGGAAAATATGAAGACAAAGAAGACGTGAAACTCTGATCACAATTAATATTATTAGGAATAATTAACGACAATGGAATGTACATCGCGATAATCTAACGAGAGCATAATGAAACTAGAAAAAACAGTGTATCTCTGATCTTCATTCAGGATTTCTTCCGGATTTGGAAACTTTTATGAATCAGAAGCAAATGCCTGGATATGTCACATCAAGAAGCACCAATCTATCGTATCGAGATCCTCCGAGAAAGTCTTCATGATGACAATGGACATTTGATCCATCGGAAAGCGCTCTGCCAGAGGCCACGTCGATTAGCCCTGAATGTTAAAGAAAATTATCAGCAGGATCCTGTTGCCGAGCTTCGTGCTGCTCGCAACAGGCTTAGACTAAAAGACGATTAATATATATAAATAAGATTGAGGACAATAGAGAAGATAATGGATAAAATTACAAATCGAATCTTTTCGTTTCTACTAGTTCAATAATAATCCGTCGAATCTCAGAAAACCGATCGAATTCCTTTTTGTCGCACCGAATCGATTGACCTCTCGACTACTTTTTTTTCGTTTTGATGAGATATTAGATATGAATGTCATTATTAAAATCCGTATTAAAAAATTAATTTTTAATTTTTTAAATTGTACGAAAAATTAATTCACACAACCACCATCCTAATAAATTTACTAAATTTTATTGAATAACGTCAAATTTTGTTGCAAACGACAAGCTAGCATAAAATCGCATTATTAACTAATTGTTCGAATAAAAAGGATCAAACAAGGTGGAGCAAGCAATAAGGGAAGAACGTCAAGAACTGACAACACCTGGCGTATCCAGCATATACCGCCGACCATTAGATACACCTCTACCTACGCGTCACGTGATTGTTAGATAAATGCTTTGTACTCAGCCGACCCGAAGGGCGCATGGTTAGTATTATATCGCATGCCACTTGAATTAATCGTACTTAGTACTTAGCTATGATGAGTACAAACACGTAAATAAATACGAGAATAAGAAGCGAAATGTACAAAGGCTAGAAATCAGAGATATACATTACATATCATTTAATTAATTTAAAGATTTGAGATCATTGTGTTGTGTGTCGTCGTCTGGATTTTTTTTAGGATTGTGCTTGGACTTTCGCGAAAAATAGTTCAATTAACAAATATAAAAAGGTATTCTCGAAACTATCGGCCCTTTCTTCTTTGACTTCGGTAGATCCGAAAAGAAATTTGGAATCTACTGTCTTTATTAGAATCCGAAAGTGTTCGGATTTTAATGAACGTTACGAGATATCATTATCGATTCATCAAACACGAGATAAAAACATTAATTTAATTAAAACATTATAATATAATATATAAATATAATATAATAATATAATATATAAATGTAATATTATATATATATATTATTATATAAATAGATAATGTTAGAGAAAGTCTTAGGCAAAATAATAATATAATTACATATTATTAATGTATATAGTATGATATATTTTATATGACAAATAATATTTTACCTGAAACTTTCTTTTTTATTAATTTTATTTAATTTGGATAATCGACATTTTTATGCAATATTCATGTACATACGTGAACATGATTAATTTTTTTCTTTTATTTTTTGACGAAGTCTCTAGAAAGGTGCGATAATTCTGAGATCACGTCGTGCAAGTTTCCTTGGGTGTCTTGAAGTGCATAGGCGTTCAATGTGTGCTTTTATGTGTACGTGTGATATCGCGTGATTCATCATCTAGACTTCGACTAGCTAGTAAGATTACAATTCTACCAACACGAAACCGTTATTACGTAGCGATATTACTTAAAGTGTACAGGGTCAGAATACGAAAATCTTCGTATCAAAGTCTTCGCAAGGCGTAGCTTTCATCGGAGCTTTCCTGATACATCAATAGCCTCGATCATTGTCTCGATTTTGCAGCCTCTGTCTCGATTACGAGAGTCTCTTTCGAGTTCAACTCAGTAAAAAGTCAGTATAAAACGCGAGCCCCGACAAAGAGTGACGTAATCACACTCAGCGAGGCTTTTTTTCAAGCACGTTTTGTCGCTATGTTTAAATCTTGCGTAAAACTCGAAATAGAAAAATGGCAGTGCAAAGTGTGTTTCTCGTTTTCGGAATAACTAACTATAACGATAATAACAATATAAAGCCTCTCATGGTAAAGTTGCCGCCTCGTCATTTTATCCTCGATCGGATTTGTCGCGATTCTTCTTCAGGATCTTGTTTCTCGAATCCTTTATAGCTGATTCGATTTTTGGTGATGGCATATTTCAATACAAGCTTCGGTCATCGACGATCGAAGCTGTATCGTCCAACCTCGACTCATCCAATCGCACCACCTTCTTGGTATGGTCCAGTTATCATACATGGATGCATTGGGAAGAGCGTTGTCCAAGTCATCGTGGTGTAAGTAGGTGATCTCATCATGAACTGTGAACTGGGGACATTTGGAATGTGCGAAAGTGGTGGAAGTGGCGTCATTTTTTCATTTGTTGTACTACCAGGGCTTGTTGCGGTAGTTGGAGTCGATGGATTGGTTGTCGACACGGACGCATTGCTAGTCGATGTTGTGATACCCAATTTTCGCAGTCGCATCTTTTCCTCCCATTCCTCCCAACCGTGCTTGGATCTGTTTAAATTGCGATGTTGATAGAACACCAAGCTAATTCTAGTCGGATTGAGTCGATTGGGTTTTCTCAGTGCAGTGGTGGCATGCATCTCGTGCTTCGCACATTCGAAGAGTACACTACCATGGCTTAAGGCAATCGCAACACCACCCATTTGAGGATCCTTGAAACATTCCTCATTCTCAGAATAGTCCGTTATTTCGCCGAGTGGTTCTGCCTTCGGAGGAGGTTCTGGCAGGACCGGGAAATAAGGTGTCGGTCCGTAAATATCCCACCGCGGTGTATCCCACCTCGTCCAACCGGAATTCAAACCTTGATACGTAGGATTCAGGCCTTGATACGGATATTGAGACGAATGGAAGCAACCTTCACGTTTTGGTTGTTGATAGAATTGTTCCGGTGTTTGATAAGAGGGTTGATTATGATTATAGTTGTAACCTTCCCATGAGTTCGTATAAGGTTTCTCGAATACTGGATAGGGTGGATATCCATATTGAGGAAATGCATGGTGATTTAAACCAGACATAGCATGGAGATCTTGTTTTACTTCATCAGTCCATGCGAGAGAATTCGAATTGGATACTTCTTGCTTGTTATCATAAAATCCTTCTCGCAATTTATCTTCCGTGCAACTATCCTTTAAGTGATTAGATATACATCCATTTTGGACCGTGTTGCTAGATGGAGCGTCCGGAAATATAGGCTTGGAATCTGGAGGTTTTAAAAATGTTCGGGCCAAAGGATTTGGATAAGCATTAGGTTCCGCAGATAAATTCTGATTGGATATAGTTCGCGAGGGTGGTCTTCCTCTTGGCACTCGGAATGGTGATGGTTCAGATGATGTTTCCCAGGCAGTTTTAGTTTGGTCTGATCTTGTTAGTTTACCGACCCAAATCTTCTTGTCGCCCATTTGCTGATCAAATTGATGTGAATTTTTGACTTGATTAGAACACCATGAATTCGCCATATTCCAATTCTGTGGACAAGAAACTTGATCGGAAGATGGCGATGGAGGATGATTGTTAACAAAGGATTTTGCTTCCGATTGTCTGTGCGCATGATAAATGGATTTTCGCTGATCATTCGACGAGCATTGCGCGTCATTTCGTTGTTCTGGCAAATGCAAGGAATTATGTCCCAAAACATTCGAGTTTGGAGTTTCCATAGATTTATGATTACTATTTTCTATGTAAGAATATAAATTTGACGTGTTACTATCATAATATTGAGTATGATAGTTAGAATTTACAGATGGTTGCATTTGTTTCGATGGAGATAGATGTTGCATCCTATTTGCAAATGTTTGTTCAACTTGTGGCCTCAGTAATGGCGATTTTGTAGAGTTTTCAGCATCCATGTAATTTTGTGTCATTGTATCCGGATATTTCTGCGAATTAAAATCTCCCATGTATTTAGGAGATGTTAATCTCAATTGATTAGTGACACAATCTTGATTTATATTGCGTACATGAACTGGCGACTGATTCATCTTGGATGGAATGTTTCGATGTGTCATCTCCATGCCGAATGATGGATTGAGGGAACCGAATTTTGAGGGAGAACAGTCATTTTGTCCGTTGATAGAAGCAGCGTAAATTCCAGAAGCCATTTGATGATCGTAATTATTTTCCATGTTTGAATGTTCCAATCCTTTCAATGGAGTCATTTTCGGATCCTGAGACGTTGTGGTACAGCCCCTGGGTGATACATTATAAGACAGCTCTCCTGATATGTGCGAACGAGGTGAGACCGGATGAATTCTAGGTGAACTTCCATAACATCCTCTGGCTGAATCCACTGTAGAGTTGATTCCACTGTTGGGTAGATTCCTCGAGCCTGGTCTGTGCTCTTCTTGAGAAACGGTACTCCTGGGCCTCGTATCATCTAAACTGGTACTGTCTGGATCCACTTTGATGTCCCTCTCTAAACCACCAAATGAAGGATATTCTCCCCATGAATTCAACCAATTATTTTTACGCTGTTCGAGCCAGCCGTTTCGATTCCACTGTTGCTCACCTTGATATGCTCCCCATCCTTGGTACATGGACACCGGACTATCTAAGACTGTGGATGATACCTGAGAGCTCTGCAACTGCGCGTCAATTCCCTCGAACATAGGCGTCATCTCCAGTGTTAACTGCGATTGTAGCTTAGAAAAATCTACGTGTCCCGAACGTCCGGAATCAGTTATTTTTTCCGTTATAATTTTGACTGAATCCTTTTTGCTGTTCTGAATATCCGATTCATCTTCTTTCCTTTTTTTACCATGACGTCTACACGGTTGAAGAGGTACCGATCTAACTCGAACCTCGCATGGATATCTAAACAAAAAATAAAAGATATGTTTTATGTATACGTGTAGCATTTCCCCTTCTTTTCACGTCTACAGTCATAATTATCAATAATTATGTGAAACAATTTTTTTATATAGATTATTTTTAAATACTTAAAAAATACTAACTTAGATAAAAATTCAAGTGCCCCGGAGCGAACCTTCTTCTCTTGACCTTCCTTAGAACCAAATTCGTCTGTGTCATCCATTATGTAAAGAGGTAGCACATGTAACTGTTCGTCTTCGGGTTTCGATAATGTTCGATGTTTTGTCAGAGTAACTACCTGATAAACGTAACAAAAAAATGTTATAATATTTATAAAAAACAAGTTTCATTTTTTCTGGATACTATAGAGAAAAAAATAATATTACATCGCGAATCGAATTAAATATAAAATTCACGCACCACGGTACATCCGTTATTCATGTTATGTAGATCCCGATGGGAATGTGCACAGAAATCAATGCAAGCCGTAACACCAGAAAAAGGTCGACCTGGTTTAAATCCTAAACGACATTCGCTCGCTTCCCGCTCAAATTGAGTTTGATTATTGAAAGCCTCTGGCGCAAGACTAAGATACAAAGGTGACAAAAGTGTCGCCAGAACGTGCATTCTCTCTTCGACTTCTTGTTCCTGCGAAACAATTCTTTTGTTACAATATGCAACTGTTTTTTTAATCATTTTGATTGCCTTCAAGATATTTACCTCCGATCGTACAGACAATCGAAACTTGCGGACGGTTTTACTTCTGGCATATTTGCAGCCGTTATAATACATTGACCAGGAGCAGCCAAAGGAAAAGCTGGCGCCGCATGTGTCAGGATCGAGTCCTTGGCATGCACATGTTCGCGGTTCGTTGGTACCGCACCGTCTGGTGGTTGGAAGACCGAATCGATTGAGTTTGTGACTTAAGAGAGTATAGATACGATCCGCTTCGTGAGTCGGTACTCCTTCCCAGGCAACCATAGCTACAACGATCCAGGCGGTTGGACATTTGTGACCTTGACGATGTTTCACCACGGTTAAGATTTTCTCATCAATGCCGGATCGTCGGATGATCTAACAAATTATTAATGCTTCAATTTCACGTAAAGAGAAAAACAGACGCTGTTGCTACAATATGTTTCTTTACAAACATCATCTTTATAATCATTGCTATCTACAATAATTATACGATTGTTTTCAGAAAATGACTTACCCACTTGGCCATTGGACACCCTTGCGTGGTTTTGCCCTCTTTGCCAGTATAGACGACCTTTTCGAATCTTATCGCGTCGCCCTTAAGGCCAGTTCTTCGTTCGAGATCATTCCGAAGATCAGGCAGACTTGCAGCCGCTCCGAGGTGAGTGTAGTACGAACCGGGCTCTGGCGGACCTTGTGGTTGAACCACGTTTTATTTACGAGTGGTTGACACGTAAACGAAAGGAAGTAACGGAAGCGGAAACATTTATGCCGTGCACATAGTAGATACGACCTTGCGAATAGGGGTTACGTTAGGTACACACATTCTCCTCCGGATTTCAGGATGCATAACCGGTTGATGTTATTGATAATAAAATGTATATTAGTATATGTTTATAACTTTCTTCCATGTGTTCTTTCGTGGTTAGTGTGCTTTTTCAATGTTAGTGTAGTACGGAATACGTAATTGTAACTCACATTTATCGGCGGGGAAGCAGTTGCAGTCCGGTACTTCAGTCCTGACATTGTTCTTCAATTTGTCCAAATGATCTTGCAACTTTGTCGTCACAGTCGTTGTAGTTGGAGTATGCGGACTATGTGGTCCTTCGTTCTTTAATTCAGCTTTTTCCATGGAATCGTCTAGTATTTCATCCTTGGTTTGAAGACCCTGACAACAGCCGTCTCTTAGATGTTCAGGAGTCGGCTGTTCGGTCCCGCCTCTTCGACAGCACCATGAACCAGTACCCGGTGAAACCTTTGCGGGTCCACCATCGCCGCGAAACTTATAATCTCGAGTAATTTCTTGATTCTCTTCGTTCTCGACTATGTTGGACGCATGGGATACGTGGACATAATTATGTTCTTCGGTGTTTTCCTGTTTAATTAACCGGTTAGAATTGTATTTATCTTGAAAAGATATATGATCGATAACGTTTGTCGTCTTCAAAAAATCCAGATTATCGGTTTTTATTTCGTCACTTTCGGATATTTTCGGGGACCTCTCGAAAGACGTACCCTCAATTTGATTCATGCACAATCTTTGTTGGAAAGACTTGTCGTCGATCTCTTGATCTTTATCATTTCTTCCTTCTGTCTCCCAGGAATGTTGATCTTCGTCTTTATCATATGATTGACTCTTATTTTCTGCAGTGAGTTTCATAAAATTTTCGAAAACTGTCATTCCATTTTCTGGCAATGCGGAATTATCATCTTTATTATCAATATCGTTATTATTGTGATTATGTTCTCCTTCCGTCCATTCCCATAAGCCACCACCGTCGGGCAAATTTTCTACCCGAGGGTGGTGGCTATGCAATAAAAAATTACCGGTCAAGTTTTCATTAGATTGCGTCATCGAAATAATGTTTGATTGATTGATAAAATGATCGGTGCGTTTTTCTTGCATCTTCTCGTTGCTTTCATGTGCATCGCGTATTTGATCGTCCGTTGGATATTCCGAAGAAGATCCATTATTGGTATTAGTATGTTGTGATTGCATTTGATGGTGTTGATGGGTTTGTTGTTGTTGTTGTATTTGCTGCTGCTGCTGCTGCTGTTGTTGTTGTTGTTGTTGTTGCTGCTGCTTATTCAAAATCATCGTTTTTAATCGGCTATTAAGATTTACTCGATTGGATTGAGCATAGACATGGCTTTCCGAATTATCTTGATTTTCCGGAAATCCATTTGGTTTACTAGTATCTACTGTTGTTTGTTGTTGCCATGCAATTCTCTCTCCTGAGTTTTGCATGTCTTGTTTTGTCGTCTGTTGTCCCCAAGTCGGTTGAGTTTCCGATATAGAATTTACAGGCGACCAAGACATTTGACTGTCCAGTTTATTTTCCTGTGGCAGCTGATTTTGCCACTGATGACTCGGAGTCCGTCTAGGACTGGGCTGCGAATCTTGCCATTGTTGCTGTGGCTGTTGACTATTATCACTTTTTATGCTATTTGGTGACCAATTCGGTTGACTAGTCGGCGTGTCAGGCCACGATATTTGATTGGACGGTGTGAGTCTGGGATTCTGCTCCACCTTAGTCTGCTGCGGCCATTGCTGTTGTTGCATTTGCTGTCCGGAAGGCGTCGTCAATCTCGGATTCTGTTGAGATCCTTGCATTTCCGGACTATTTTGCTGCCAGCTACGTTGGCCAGATGGCGTCATCCTCGCGTTTTGTTGAGCATTACTGTGTTGGTGGTCTGACAGTTTCGGAGAGTGCTGCAACCAGGTCTGATGTTGAGACGGTTGCTGACTGGATGGCGTCAAACGTGAATTTTGCGGATCCCTTAGCTTCGGACTCTGTTGCGACCAGTTTCCCTGAGTTTGTTGTTGCTGGTTGTCGGCGTTTTCGGACCATGATTGTGGCGTTTGAGGTTCCTTCACGCTTCCAGTCTCCCAGCTCATGTGACTCGCTGGTCTTGGCAGTTCCTGTGATTGCATTTGAGTAGTTTGTTGCTGTTCCACCTGAGACTTCATGTTGCCTTGCATATTTTGTTGCTGTGGAGGTTTCTGTGGCTGTTGCATCGCTCCTTCCTGCCAATTCATGTTGGTGTTGACACTACTGCTCATTTTTCCACTTGTGTCTGACCATACATGCTGTTGATTATTGTCGATCACCGATTGTTGTTGCATTTGTGTTTGTTGGTGATGTTGCTGTTGCTGCGAAATCATTTGCCATTGATTCTGCGTTGATTGTTGACCCATTTCCACGTAGCCTGGATACCCGTTAGAGTTGTGTAAACTCTGTGGGTCCGGTTGAAGTGGATACCCAGGCATCTCGTTTCCCGACACGTTAGTGGCGGCGATCGTCGCAAATCCCTTTACTTGTGTATCCGCGGCAGTTTGTTGCTGCTGCTGTTGCTGCTGCTGCTGCTGCTGCTGCTGCTGCGATGACTGCTGTGGTCCTCCTTGTGGCTGTTGCTGTTGACTGTCCATATGCACTGAGCTGCTGCGACTCGTCGGAGTTGTCGACGGAGGCGGCGCCATTGTCACGTCCTGCAAGAAGCCCCGTTTTGCGGTGTGTAGCGTTCGTTGCAAATGCTTCATATGATTCTTTAGAATGGCTATCGAAATAGGGACAAATACGAGAATATTGTGAGAAATGGATCCGCGCGAATGAAAAAAAGTGTAAATTGGAACTACATATTTACGTAATTAAAGACACTTACTTGTTGTTGATAACCATTTACATAGTCCTGTCGCTCGTAAGCGACTGATTGATTAGTGGTAGCCGAGGGATCTACAAATTGTCCATTCAACTGCCTCTGAGGCGTCGAAACTGCCTGTCCTCCGACAGGGGTCAACGGTGAAGGTTGCCCCGTGATGGTGTATTGTCCCGTCGTTCCAGCTCGTTGAAATGCAGACTGGTCCGTCGTTATAAATGTTTGTTGCTGATACGGAACTATAATATTGAAATTAATATGTTGATAGACACGCGATCTTACATGATATGACACAAAGATGGTCATATCTCTCACGAAAAACGTTCATACGGTAGTTTACAAAAATTATTTCGGAAATTATTTCGGACAATTTTAACTTATTTCTTTTCTAGAGTGATACATGATTACCGGAAAACTATATAATAAATATCCCTTATTTCGCAAGCATTGTCTGTTTCGTATTGTTATTATTTCGTTTGAGTTTCAGTCACCTGCTTGAGGATGATAAGGTGTTGCGCCTCCATACTGAGGATGATACCTCAACTCTTCGAGTTGATTTGGTGCGGGAATCTGCTGAATGAATTGCTGAGGTGGCCACGGTGCTGGTGATGTTTCGACCGCTACTGTGCCAACTGGTCCCTGATGCCAAACTGTATTTCCAAATCCGGCTGTGGGACGGAAACCGGCGCCAGAATCACCGTAAAACGGCATTACTCCGGGTGACTGCGCATAAAGAGAATGAACAAATTGTCGTTTAATTTAACATCATTTTCTTCAGACCGTGAAATTCTTGTTAATGTATCGAGAATTGAGGATTAAAATTTGAATGGGGAATCTATATTAGAGATGGCATTTTTACCTTGCGCTTTATTTCAAGCATCTATAGATGTAATTCTGGCGTATATATATTTTTGTAAAATTATTTTATCGTGTAATAAATAATAACGATAACGACAATAGCTGGAGATAAAATGCCATTAAAAATGGAGCTGTGCGAGTTCACTTTCGTTTATTTCCATTCGCCCGACTATTCTCTCGGCTTTGCCTGCCTGTCCCGCGTTTTCTCAACGAAATAGAGCGAGAGAACAGCGCGCGCGCGAGAGAGAGAAAGAGAACTTGGCTGGAACGACGGAGACGGCATCGAAGGGAAAAAAAGGACGTATGGAGGCACAGCGAGGCAGAGAAGGAACCGTCCGCAACGATGCGAGTCGAAGAAGAAGAAAGAGCCGGCAACCTCGCAGCCAGACTGTAAAACTTTGTGCAAAACGAGAATCAGGATGATTGGTTCGTTCGTGGTCGATCTTTTGTCATCCGCTCACAACGATTGCCCCATAAATTACGAGACATCTTGGTCTTTAGAAACGAGATGAATATTCAAACTTCGAACAGCAGGCAAATTCATTTTTAGATTTTTAGATAGTCGAGAGGAAATCGTATTTGCTTGGTCATTCTAAATTGATGCTTAGCTATCGAGTTTCCGTATGAGCAATCGTTAAGCGATTACACGCGCGGCTCCAAAATCTAAAAGCGCTGATAAAGCACACCGCGCTCGCAAATAGATAAGAGGCTTAGGTCCCGCGTTTACGCATGCACTTATATGCACTTATATGCGATAGAAAGCAATTGTTAATGTCAGAAAGAAGCAAGTGTAAACCTTTTCTGTCCGACATTTAACTCGTTATCGCATATGAGCTATTGAATCAAACGGCTCGTGCCGAACGTTCGATCTCCCCGAGAGTCGTTTATCTCAAGGCTTGGGGGAGTCGACCCTCTCTCTCTTTCTCTCTCTCTCTCTCTCTCTCTCTCTCTCTCTCTGTGTCTCTGTCTCTTTGAGAACCCTCGTAGTGGCCGTGAATCGGTGTTTGTGGTCGAAGCTGATAGTGTCAAAGAGCTGGGCGTTTCGCCAAGCGTGGCACGGAATACCTTCGGTATCATCCTCCTTCTCTTCCATCTTACGCGCACATTGCACACGCACGCGCGCCCTGTCTCTCCCTCAGGGAGAAAATCCTTCCGTTCTCGTGGCATCGTGACCTAGGGCAACCTAAGACCCTGGCGTGATAAAACGGAACGTTTTGTGACAGCACCCAAACATGACCCTCGGGAGCCAAGTTGCCCTTCCGGCGGATATTCGCGGGAGAGTTTGTCGACCCCGGCCGCTCTTCACTGGCTCTTCACCCACTCCCCCGTTTTCTCATCTTACCACCGCGGGTGAGTTCAACCGCGTTTACAGTCACTGTAATCGATGCAACGCGACGCGTGCCTGGATCTCAAAGAGGAAATTTTCAACGCGGGAGAAATGGAGGAGGAAACAGGTGTATCCTCTCGCTTTCTGCGAATGTTCGCGTGCGGCTAAACCGCATGTACGTGGCGACGGGAACGCAATTCGCAATTTGTGCACCGCCAACGATCAGACGGCGGCATTTCGCGGTTTCAGTTTATTGCATAATTGGACGCTCCGACGAATACGATCCCGCCGTAATGTTGATTCCTTTATCGCCGCGGCATTAGCAATTATCGTGCCGCGTGCGACACCGAACGTGTTTGCCGCAGTCGGATATAGTCGCGTTTAAACGTGCGAAATGCACAATTAACGCCGAGCGTAGACATCAATGAGAACGCTCCCGCGTTTAAATGCAACACAGAAAGGGAGCGACACACCAACAGATTATATTTTGTAACCGTGACGTATATCGTATTTCGCGAATGTAGAAGTTTATTACCTCTGGAAGTGATATCGATATTGCAACAATGAAGCTAACGATAAAGATAACAAATTGGACGTTTATATATACGCACGCATTTTACGCAAATGTTAAACGCTACATGAAATGTATCGAAATATTATGCAAATTAAGATGACCGCTGTATGTGGCAACGTTCCGATTAATTGACAATTTGGATTCGGGAATTAATAGCATTTCGTGATTATATGATGTATCTTGGGATTGTATGATGTACTTACGACTTTCGGTTCGATTTTTTTAATTGAAGATGTAATTGATAATTTGTAATTTTAATTGAATTTTTTCTTCTACTTCTCGCGTTTTAATGACAACGAATCAGATGTACGTAATTAATTGTAAAGCTCGTCTAAAATATTTAAGTGAATAATTTTTTGAAATATTGTATTAAAATAATTTCACAAAAATATTTTAGAAGTATTATACAAATATTCTATAAGAAAGAGAATATTTTTAAAAACTTTCTGGATATATTTATTATTTTAGAAAAATTTCATATAAAATTTCTGAAATGTTTCGAAATCTTGTAATGAAATAGTTTGCAAATATTTCTAAAATATATCATGTTGGTACGTTCTATTGCTTAAGTTTTTTTTTTGTGTCATAGTCTACCTAGTCAATAATTTAAAATAACATAACATCTATGTTATAATTTCACACTCAACAATATAATCGTCACGTAACATTATGGGTTATATCTATATTCTTGAGTATGAAATTATAATATTGACATTACTGCAATATTAAGGGAATAATTTGAGATTTTTGTCTGAAGAACGTTTAGTAAATTCAATGTACACTGTGTGGAATAAAAGATTCGCTTCGATGAACAGAACGCTAAAAAAACATGTTTCAATTGCAAGGTTACGAATTTTTATTGCCGACGCAATATGCGATATGCAGTATCTCTCTTAAGCTTGTGCCCTATGTGCGATTCGTGGTGATTCGCGCCCTTTGATTTCGACAAAACCACTTCACTGGCGCATTGGCACGAATGGTAAACGATGAATGCAAATTCGACAAATATATGTCCATTTGCACTATTTGCAAATTCCATACGAATAGCAAATTGCGAATTTCGTACTGCTTCGTATCGTGAATTGTGCACAGTCTGGGACTAGTTTTATCTATATGTCGATATGTAATTTATTTCATTAAAGAACACAGGTAGAGAATTTCACGTGTCACATAGATGATCATGTGGAGATGATTCATTTACCGTCTAAATTGCGTGTCCCAGCACCCGCGATTATTTCGAGGATCTGCAATCATTCATTGTTACGAAAAAAAAAAAAAAAAAAAAAAAAAAAAAAAAAAAAAAAAAAAAAAAAAAAAAAAAATATTAAAAAAAAAAAATGAATAAAAATTTATAAAAATAATTTATAAAAAAA
>Ga0157364_1001335_pt1 | contig 20699 bp, 15 predicted proteins | sample AttsexASBM2_FD_111476 | JGI IMG/M metagenome (GOLD analysis project Ga0157364, IMG submission 111476) | Fungus gardens microbial communities from leaf cutter ant in Ribeirão Preto, State of São Paulo, Brazil - Atta sexdens ASBM2 | ecosystem: Host-associated > Fungi > Mycelium > Unclassified ...
ACAGGCCCCCAGGCCACCCCCCCCCCGCACTTTTTTTCCCCCTCTCCTCCGCCCGCCCCCCCCCCCCCCCCCCCCCCCCCGGGACACGGTGGCGATTTACGCTGAGACGCGGAAATACCGTTGCACCAAAAAAAAAAAAAATGGGACGCGCATAATATAAGTGTTCCAGGTGTTCTGTGCTGAATTGCCGAAAGCAATGAAAAATTATAATTCAGTTAAACACAATCTCCTGAACGACATATTAATCTTTATTTAAGAATTGTACAAAATTATAAAGAAGCACGAGAGAAAAATGTTTAATATTTATGACTATAAGGTCTGTTTTTTATTGCTGCAGTTTCTGGTGGTCATGGCGCAATAAGCTGAAATGAAATAAATATATGTTTGTTCAGAGAGTGCAGCAATAAAAAGCAGACCTTATAATTGTATTGATAATTATGGTTAAGAAATCTATTTTTATTACTGGTTGTTATTACTGGTATAGTAATAATAATTATATAGTTCTAGCAAAAAATATACAGTCAATACAAAAAAATGACTATAAATTATAATTAAATTATGGTAATTGCAATCATTTTTTTTCGTTGTGCAATGTATGCTAACACAAGTAAAATTTGCATCACATAAAGTCATATAATATTGAGAATATTAATCAATATTCATGAACACTATATATCATAATTTTTAATTGGTAAAATGTAAAATTATTTCATTTTTATGGATTATGCATAAGCAGAAAATAACGATAGTAATAATACAAACAACGTATAACTAATAAACACATCAGTTTGAACGGGCGTTGCAGATACTCAACGAATGATTTCCAATGTTACAAATAAGTCTTCCCGATATTTAATGGCACTTGGTCCCACCACAGCTGCGCGGCTTTCATTTCGTTTCAATTGCAATGCATCCCTCACTGGCATTACGAGACACTGTTCCGTTCAGCTTCTTTTTTCACGCCTTTTCGCTTTCACGTCGCTTCGTCCTCGTTTCACGTCTTTCTCAATCGCGCTGGCTAGTTCCCTGCCGAAATCTGTACCTTTCTCTCTTCTCAACTGTACTCGAGAAACAGTTTGCACATGGTAGCACGACGTGGCTATCAATATAAATTCAATGTTCGTGCAGGCTGCTTTGTAATCTTTCGACCGCCGATGTAACTACCTCATCCCGAAAAGGAATCAACCATGGGTCCTACTACTTCTCTTTTCAATCGCTTCTGGAACCAATTTTGTGCACGTACTGCAGCTACAAATGTTTTTGTATCTATTGCTGTCAGATAAAAGCTTCGCTATTTAGAAATTAATGCTCAGAAATAATTATTCGTGAAAATCCTTTTTAACTTCCATTTTAATTTATTTCACTTCTCACTGATTAACTTCGTGTGACAAATTTAAAAGAAAAGTTTCTCCAAAAGTTTTCTAATATTAGACTAAAATCCTGATTCCTTTTCTTCCCGAATATCTACATTCCCAGGTAATTTAATCGAAACAGGATACCTCAAGAGTTACCTCTGCAAGTCGTTAATTCTACAGAGCAAACAGCTAATAATTTTTACGCTGCAGATTCTGAAAGAGACGGTATCTGGAGCTTGGCGGAGCACGAAACCGACGTGGACGACTTATGTTGGAGCTCGCCTTTGTGCGCGCCAGACCGAAAGGCTCGCTCGCCAACGTGCCAATATTCATAAACACGTCCGACAGCTTGCGATATCTTACTCAACAACGGCCTTTCTCGCTCTCGCACGACGTAAAGCGACCGAGAAGAAGAGCCTGCTCACAGGCCTACGGGCGCGTGAGGAATCGTTTGTTTCTTCGACGACCGCGTCGAATTCGGATCATGCCGCGGGTTTCAGTCTTTATACACATCCGTGGGTGGTGATAAAGATGCATGCGGATCGACAAGATCGGTAGCGGACAAATGCGGCCCGTTGCCAGCGGTTCAAATCGTCGGGCTCTTATTCGCGCGAGAAAAATATTTCTGAGTTTACGGAGATTATTTTTGAAATATATTGAACGAACAGCTTTCGCTGAAAAAAGAATCATCCATGTTTTTTTCCGTCGAGACGGACAAAGGACAAAACTACTAAAATTCTTTCTAGAGAAACTTTCTAGAGATGATTTTATTTTCTATGTCACAAAAAATCTCAGATATATTCAGGTGTCATTGAGGGAGACATTTGAAAGACATAGAGTTATCAGAAATTGGAATCGTAAGACTATTTCTTTTTTATAGACTTTATATAAGATCATATTTGCGGCGGATGATGTATTAATGTTATTCAATTCTGAAGTCGTAAATAAATGGCAATTATCTATATATATTTCGTCTCAGGATCAAATTTTATTTTTCTTGTAATCCAACTATTAGTATGCGTTTAAAAATATTGAATATATCTTTAATATATTCTATATCAATATCATAACTAAAAGATATATTAGTTTTGACACGATAAAATGTTTTGAAAGAAATAACGTCACGAGCGCTATATGGAAAGTCATCCCGATCTGCGCGTGTCACAATTATAAAAAATAAAAAATAAAAAAAAGGAAATGAAAAATATTCTCGGCCATAGTGAATGATTCACCGGGAATATTATACTACGACAATAAACGTAGGCGTCCACTTCGTAAACCAGCTCGCGTTGTTGCGTTCACGCAACTCGTACGTTCTGCGCTGTCTCGGTTCATCTCTTTATCTTTATTTTTCTTATCCCGGTGACCACTTTGCAACGCGGTAGAAGAACAGCGGACTAACGGAGAGACGGGGGTAGTGTGAGAAGAGATACGGTGGAGCTTCCGTGGATTCACCTTGCCAAATGAACGACTCGTTTCGGGCCGGTAAATCCCTCGATTCTCATCCCGGTGTCCCACATTCATTGCCTTATTTTTTCCCGTTGGGACCCTGTATATGTTGCAGAAAATTCATCGCTCTTACAAAATTATACTCTCACATTCCTTAGAACCCCAAAATTGTTGTGCGGTGAACAAGAAGAGATACGTCCATGAAAATTTTTGTTATATTCTTCACTATTCTAAACGCAATGATATCCCACGACGTATATTTTACGAAAAAAAATTTTTATATAGACGATATTCATAATGTCTAATGTTTACAAAAATTATTACGTAAATAATATAAAATCTTTAATATTTAACGGAACGTTATTGCAGCAACGTCTCATTTTACAACAATATAAAATACAAGAATTGGTTTAAAATGACGTAATTAATTAGCGGCAAGCATCGTTAGCAAATAATTCCCTCCGTTTGTATACGCGCTTCGAGCCTACGGATACCTACCCATGTATCGACTATATCGCTCATAACCGACCGCGAAGAGCGCAAAACGCTAACCGGTTGCGGGACACCGGTGGTCGTACCGTGCGTGTACCGTAAACGTCACGAGCGGCCAGCAGTTCTTTGATATCGCTGAAGCGTGAGGACGTTTTGGCAGACAGACGGATGGACGGACGAGCCGACGAGGGGTCTGGTTATGATTGTGATATTACAGTTGGTTCGTAGGCTCTCGGAATGTAGCCTCTCTCTTCTCTCTTTCTCTCTCTCTCTCTCTCTCTCTCTTCTCTCTGTCTCTCTTTCCCTTTCTCTATCCCTTCCTCTCTCTATCGTTCGCTCTCTGTTTTACTCCCTTCCGCCTATATGCATTCTACGTGGATGCATGCCTGCCCATCAGGCCGCGCAACGTAGAGCTAATCAAACGGGCCAACCCGCTGTGCGAATATTAATTAAACTCTCCGTTACGCCTGAATAGCGTGTATAGAGAGTCGCAGGGGGAGGGAAAGAGGGCGAAAGGTAGCGAGGACGTGTATGTTACGCTTTCGCGCGTCTGCGAGTGTTACATCTGCAAACGATGATTCTGTTTGAGAAAGCGAGTGGCGAATCTCCTCCCTGATATTCCAGAATCTGCTGGAATCTTTCCGGAAAGAGACCTTTCAAATCTATCTATGTTTACTCTAATTTCGATACGCAGCGTGCCTAAAAAGTTACTACATATTACATCTAAAAGCGAATTTTTTTTTGAAAAATTAATTAATTAATTCATTCATTCTTCTCTAAATGTTCGATAATATACGTTGTAAAATATATACATTTTTTAAATATTCTTGAATAAAAAATAAAGTTAGGACTAAATTTTTAATTTACTGATATTATTTTTTTTTTATTTAAAGAGTAGAAAAAGGGATTTTTTTCTAATATCTGCTCCACAATATTCGTGCAGATCCTTTTCAAGAGAGAAGATTATCGCTCCCGTTGGCTCCGTAAATAACTAGGAGCATTGTTAAGGAGCTCGGGCGCTTTGTGGAATCCGCGAGTCATTTTATTCGCGCGACAATAAGCGTAACTCAAGATACCACGTGTTTTTCCACCGCACACAATATCGAATAATTAAATCGAGTATATCCGCGCGATAAAACGATATACCGCCGTGGTGCAGGAAGAACAGGTCGCGCAGAAGAAGATAAGACCGCGACCGTGAATTTAGCTCGCTATCGGAATAGCGACTTGTTGAGGTATTGTTAAAGCATTCGCGCACCGACGCGACCCTCTCGAGATACGAGAGAGAATTCACATCGCACTATCACACGTGTGCTTCGTGTAAAGGATCTAGGATAATTGATGGAACCTTTTTGCATCCAGTTTTAATACTGGTTACTATAATGGTCAAATATGTTCACGCGATTAATTCAAATTTGAAATTTTAACTCCTTGAAATGGCGATTGACAGTGATATCTGCATTTTAAAGAAAGAATTTCACTCACATATCAGCGTACAGCATCTGAGAAATGATATCACAACGTCTCGCTAATTTCCAATTTATTACATTTCCTACACCGATCGTTTGCAAGTGTCTGTCCCACTCAAAGCATGCTACTACGAATATTGCCCATTAGCATTTGCCTTGTGCAACGATATCCTGAAAACGACGAGTGTCGCTTACGGACTTCCTATTCTCACGGGGCGAGATGGGGACGAGGACATGTCGCTCGGCGACATTCACGCTTGCCCGCGAAGCGAGGGAGACGAGTCACGATATACTTATATAGACGTCAGTCAGATTTCCGACGTTGTAAACGGCTGTATATGGCTCGTTGTAAAGGCGGCTCCTTTGATACCACGAGGCCCATAATGCGCCGATACATACGTAGGGCCTCGATCGTAAATACCACTAGTCTCTCTATCTCTCTCCATCCTCCCCCATGTTCCTTCACCCTATCTTTCTTCCTTTTTTCTCTCTCCACCACTGTGTTGTCTCTTCTCTTCCTTTTTATATAAATTAGATTCTACCTTCTCGATGTCATGCGAAACGTTGGTCGCTCTAAATCCCGCGCGCCGCAACTGACCGTTTAATTACATGTTCATAAAACAGGAGGAGGAAGCAACTTTTTGGCGCTTCGTCCCTTTACGCCCTTTCACTGCTCCTCTCTTCCTTCTTTCATCATTCAGGTCATTGTCGCCGTTGTATTCGTGAACCGGTCTGAGGCTTGCCGAATATAGCACACCTGGATGCGAGATCGCCTCGATACGCGAAAACGCGTGCGTGGAATTGCGATTTTTTTCATCAAGTTCCTTCTCTATTATTATGAATTATACAACTTATCAAATTGTTGAAGTTTATGGAATCTAGATTCATTTATTAGTTCGCAGAAATTTCCAATCGTGACTGGAGCAAAAACTTATTTGATAATAAATATAATGGATTGACAGAAATAGGATTTAATAAAATTATAAAAAAACTAATTATGTTTATATATTTTTTATTATTTTACATTTATGTTATTATTTTATATATTAATTGTAGTATTATATATATATTATATTATATTATAATAATCAATTTAACAAAAACCAGTGTAAAAGAGCTTAAATTTATGAAAATTAGAAAAACTTTGTCCTAAAATGAAACAAATAAATTAATCTTTTACTTGATTTTGTAATTCATAAACTATTAAGTTATCTTTTACTAATGCTTAAATAATTGTATGACTAATTACATGATTTTATCTCAGTATAATTTTAATAGATTTAGAATATTATAAAAATACAGAACTTATATGCTATTATATTAGCCAACGTTGCAACATTCCAGTCAATGTTTAAGTAACAACATGTAAAGTAAGAGTGTTAAATATAAACGCGCGCGGGTGGAGGTACAAGGCGCGTAAAACTAGACAGATCGTTTGTGGCTTGAAACGTCAATAGCCTAATGAAAATAATTGACGGCCCAGAGCGGGTGCAACTGCTCGAGTGAAATGCACTTTGACTATCCGCTAACGAACCAGTCGAGTGGTGTTCATTTTAGTTGTATACTCGCGTGCTTTGTCGAGTGCTCCGAGCGGAAATTCCGCTACGGAAGCGCTGGATTTATAATGCGTCTATCAATCGCGATTACAGCGTGATTTTTTGATAACGCTATTACTATACGAGACGTAAAAATATATAGAATAGAAATATTATTGCTCTTTTCATCTACACTGAGGAAAAAATTTTGCAAAAATATTCTAAATATTAATAAATATTCGTTTGAATAGTGCCAACTAAACATTTATTTATAATAAATAAATATTTACTCAAAAAGAAATAATAATTAAATCAAATTAATGGTTCTTATATTAAATAAATATATTTTTATATAATTTAGTAAATGTTTAGTTGGCACTACTTAAATCAATGGTTTATTAAAGTATAGTATTTTTTTTCAGTGTACAAACTCTGATCTATTAAGTTAAGCTAACATAAATCAAAGTGAAAATATCTTTTCGTTAAATTTTTCATTTTTAATGAAAATGTCTTAATTGAGATTATATATGCGAAATTTATTTTAATCTATTACTATAATATCTCTTCATTAATCTATATTCATATCATTTGTTAAAATTTTTTGATTTCTCATATCTACATAATTATGCACTGCTTAATAGTGAAATTTCTATGACCACGTTATAGCACTAATTGTTTGTAATATTTGTATTTAATTTCTTTGTTTAATTTCTATGATATAATGATTGTTAAATGATTGTTAATGTTACTGTGTTGTAATTCTAATATTAATTTATAATAGCACTGTAATAAATCTATTTCGAAATGTCAATCTTTTATGCGAATAAATTGTATTATAATTTATTTAACTTTTGCAAACCGTATGGAATGTAAAATGTAATGTTCTTTTTCATTGAATTGAAAATCCAGCACAAAAATTGAACATATAAACATTTAGTAAACAATAATAATAAATTATATGTTTATTTATTTATTTATTTTATAATTAATGCGATATTCTTAATGTAATTCTTATAATTCTCACAACTGGAACAAATATCTTGAGAAAACAATGTTAAGAAATATTAATAAATATTGATCTAAATAGTATCTAAACTATACCTACTTACAATAAATAAATATTTACTCAACAAAAAAATTATTGTTAAATTAAATTAATGATTCTTGTATCAAATAAATATATCCATTTAATAAGTATTTCATTGCTATCTATTCAAAGACATATGACCTAATAGAATATAGAATTTTATTTCAATGTATGCATAATGACAGAATATCCGCAGTTCCGTACTCACAGTGCAGATTCCACAGAAAAGCGAAATTCGCATGGTTGTGATACATTTCGCGAGTGGTCCATGAGCGTGCATACGAAGCCTTAAGTGGTCCGGTCGATCATCGAGGGGTCGAACGCGTCGTACCGAGTAACTCACTACCGCACCATCGAAACCAAACTAATAGCAACCTCGGTAGAGCCGGGGTGAGTTGCCTCGGGTGTCGACACGAGGGGAGGGAGACATTAAACTATCCGAGGGTGAAAACACTCTTGGCGTCCTCTGCAGAGGCAGGCAGATCCTCTCGATGATCTTTCTGGGATTCGTAATTTATTTTTATTTTCTCTGCGATTGGCGAACTTTTTATGCATTTTATTTCTTTTATAACATTCTTCCATTATAATAAACGTCGATAATAAATCATGAACTGACACATGAATAATATAATAATTTAATATATGCAAACTAATAAATGAAAAGAAATAGGTATAATTTTATATAACTAATTTAAATTAATTAAACAAGCTGTTAAAAATTAATAACTTGATCAGGACCAGATTTAAATGTCAGTATCAGTAAAACAATCTTTGAATAATTTACACCATTTAATGGAAATTACCACAGAATATTCTATGATTTATCGAAACTATTTCTCTTTTTACATTAATCACGAATAATAGTATTAAATAATTTGCAATACAATTTACATACTGATAATTGCATTTACACACGCGGATAAATAATTCTCAATTACCATATTTTCATACGCTGCTCGCATGATTTTCAAGAAACATCGTCAGTTTTTCTTCAAAAATATTATTTTACGGAAAAAAGCATCATTAAAGGATAGAATTATCTCAATTTCTCTCTCTCTCTCTCTCTCTCTCTCTCTCTCTCACGCACATACAAATTTAAACTTAAGTGTTTCAGCTGATTTTGACGAGCGAAAGCAAAATGAAAAAGCACAGAAGCCTCTCCGAGAAGACGAAAGAGAATTCGAGCGAAGGGAAAGGGACGAAGGAGTGTTAGCGGGAGGGTGAAAAGTCAAAGCGACGTGAAGCGAATGGTTGGTAGTCTCGTGTATACGTCGCTGACATCTGTATTAGCAAGATTACCGGATGGTTCCCCCGGATTCTGAAGGGATCGAAATACGTGACGCGCAGCCGGTTTCGGACACGGAATAGGTGCGAACGAGGATGATGGGACGCGCAGAGCAAGGACGAGGTAACAACGAAGGGTGGCGGGAGGAACGATATGGGTCTTCACTCGCCGTGAATGACTTTGTATATAAGTCCACTAATCTGTAGGCACGCACAAAGCCGGCCTTTGTGTCCGCGGGTAGCACGGCAGTCAGTCAGTCATCCAGTCAGTCAGAACAGTCAGTCAGTGGTCCTTAGCTGGCATTTAGGGGTTGTTTGCGTGGCGAGGGTTTGCGAGAATCGCACATGACTCGCCTCTTCTTTGTCCCGACGTATCTGGATGGCCAATAAAATTCAGCAGAAATATGCGATTGTAATAAAATATAATAAATTATATAATTAAACTTTAATAATTATGTATCTTATTATCTGTTATAGAAATCAGATACACAAAATAGGAACTGTCAAAAGCCAATTGTGTTAATTTTAATTGCACTGCGACTATTATCAAATCAAGTTATTATATCAAATAACATTATTATCAGATCATTATTATCAGATAAGTATTAATAAATTATACAATTTCTGTGAATCGTTTAAATTATAAATTATGCATGTAATTATGCTTTATCGTTTACTTATAAGAGAAAAAAAGAGGCAACGTTTTACTATTCATTAGAGCATACAGCGACAAATTCTTATCGTAAAACCAATTTTTTTATTTCGTTCACTCGTTTATTCAACGAATCATAGAATAATAAAAAAAAATGCGAATGTGCAATTTTCTCTTTATTCGTGATAACATGAAGGTTTCCTTACATTTAATACAAACGCAAACTACGCATTTCATCCGGTGATGATGATGCAAAGCCCCCTTCAGAGCACCACTGACCGACTGACTCTATGACCTACAGATTCTCATATTGCTCCTGGGGGATGGTCGATGACTGCAACTGCAGTGTATGCTAGCGACACATACGCCTGAGACGTATCATCTTCCTTTCGAATACACATGAAATATTAATTAATCATGAATATTAAATGAGTTTATTATTATTATCTCATTATTATTGTATTTTCATCTGCGCTTGACTTGTGATAAATCAATGGCAGCTGGTTTCCACGCAATTAGTTACAAATAATTTGGCGCGCGATCCGTGCGTTCTCGTTGGACAATCAAGTCGCAGTATTTGACGTGTCGAAATTTTCGGTTAACAGCATAACGAGAGATAGAGTAATTGTAACGAAGAAAGGAATCGCCTATGAACGGCTATTCGTATCGATATTATTCTTGCGGCCGATCTGCGCGAACGGCCGGGTGAATGATTTACACATCGAGCAGTGCAAAACCGAAAATGACAGCGCCATAAATCGTGGCCGAACCCCACGATATATCCGGTCTCGCCCGCGCGCGGCGGTTTTGCATAAATAAATATATACCACGAACTATGGGCGCCATGCTCTATATCCCCCTATATGTATCAGTTGAAATGTTATTAAGGCTTTTTCGCGAACGTCAGTCGATCCTATCGGTGTTGAAAGAACTCCATATTTTCTTTTTGTTTATATAATCCTTCACTTTAAAAAACATTGGTGTGGATTTAACATCATGCGATGTCTATGTAATTCTCATCATGTTGATGTTAATATTAACTTAATATGGTGTGGATTTAATAAAACCCATAATGTTAATTTCACATTCAATATTAACATCAACATGGTGAGAATTACATAGACAGCGCATGGTATTAAATTTGTATCGATATTTTTTTGCTATTGTGAGCAATGTATTTTAAAACATTAAGCTGCATGAAGTTGAAGAGTCATATGACAAAATGTATAAAACTTAAAATTTATACAATAATTTAGATTATAATTAACAATTAAATACAATTTAATAAAGAGATTCCTTTGAGCAAAGTTATTATGATTATCTATCGGGTTGTCCGGAAAGTTCAGCCGATATTGAAGGAAAATTGAAACGCAGAAAATTTAAATTTTAGTTTATTAAATTATATAGGTTAGTCGGCACGAACTTTCCGGACAACCCAATATTTCATTGCTTTCACATCCTAAATATATGTTCCTAAATATATGTTCGTTTTCATTCTTTTTAATTAAATTGGAAGAAAAAAGGAATACCGTCTCTGCTCTGCAAGTTTATATTGGATAATGATTAGCTAGAATCCACGTAGGAAAATCTCATCGCGACAACTGTAAGCGAAAAAATCGTGATCCGGCTCTCCGGATCACTTTCCCAGTGGCATGAAAAGGCTCGGGATGGGATTATACAGTCAAAAAGTCACAGTTCAAATTTGTCGGTCCATTGAGTCGAGCGTGCGGCAAGGACCAAAGGCTTCCGGTTTCGGCACACCTGCCCGTCTGCACAACGCGGCAAGACATCGTTCAACGGTAGCGCAGACCGATTTCATGCTGCGCTCGTGCACAAAGGGCACGTTTAAATTATGATAATTCCCTCGCCCGATGGGTTACAGACGTGTCCTATCCCTGGTGCTTTCACGTAATGACTTCGCGTCTTGATCGGAATTCGATAGATGTACCAAAAAGCATTACTAGAGTTACTTACATAGTAGAAAAAAAATTCAAACCATTAAATTAGATTTCTGAGAACCGAAAATCTCTTAAAAATGTTATTTAATTATATAAAATTATCTTTTGCAAATTTAAGTTGTTAAAATTAAATAAAATAAGATTGTACAAATAAAAAAATACAAATAAAGAAATACAAATACAGAAAAAGTACGAATAAAGAAATAAATTTGTAAATTACGTAAATTTCTTACTATATAATTTACAAAGATTGAATATTTCTTTGCTTTCTTCTCTGCTCAACAAAATTTTATTCTTGAATATGACTTATTTCGTTATAAAAATTTCAAGTGTTAAATAATAAATAGTGACTGAATAAAATAGTGACAGATGGAAAATAAAAAGATAATATTACATTATTATAAAAAAATAGAAAAACTATAATTGTAAATAAATTAAGCACTGTAGTCGATAAATATCATCGTTTATCATTATTAGGAACAGATGAATTTGATCAACCGATTCGATATCTCTCGCAATTGCATGATATTACTTCAGTGCTCCTAAGTCTTATTCTATCAATTTAGTGATCAATGCGGCCGATCCATCAGTGCGAGCCGCTCGTTACGCGGGATTTCCCGTCAGTAAGTAGATTATGCGCATTGTTAATGACCGTAAAGCGCACACCACGAGCGCGATGATTTAGTTAATCCACAAAATATTATTATTACCCGTATATTGTGAGTCTGACCGTTCTATAATACCCTTTTGTGCGGTGGTTGAAACGCTTACCGATCCTCCTTCGAATTTCCGCTAAATTATCATGCGTTTCGTGCGCGTGTGCGTACATGTGATAGAGAGATAGATAGATAGACTGAGAGAGAAAGAGAGAGAGAGAGAGAGAGAGAGAGAGGGAGGGAGAGAGAACCGTATCAGTCTATAATATATTAATTTCCTTTGTGCATTCAAAATCAATAAAAAAGTTATTTTATTCATTTTAAAATTTTTGCGAAAATAATTCATTAAATAATTCATTAAATAAAATAAAATCTTCTGTTTCTGAAACAACATACAACGCATGCATATAAGAAATATATTTATGATAATGTTTCGGAATTAAATTCGATTGTCGCATTATTTGTTGCGCACAATTAGCGACAATAGTAATTAGCGATCATTGACGGGGTATCAAACAATTAACCGAAAATACAGCATCTCCGATCTTTCCCCGGAGGATTAAGATAGCAGTGAGATGGGGTCGGGCTTGGTCCCACCAACTAATATCCTTTAGTCTTATCCTTATTATTATCCTCCCCTTCAACTGCACGACTACTTCGAGGCGTTTCGCTAACCAGGCGTCGGCTGATATTAAAGCACATCCTTAGCATCGTACTAATTTTACGCGACGGCCCAACTACGTGCCGGATGATCCTTTAAACCGGAGTTTACCTCCACAAAGCATGAGATCAAATTTCATAAAGAGACTCGTACATCGCGTTGAAGTATCACCTGTTTCACCTGTTCAAATTCTTTTTCAGTTACTATATCAATAAAGATTTTACTATTTATTTCTAATATTTTAATTATTTTTCCCGCTGTTAGTTTTCTCATTTCTTTTTTATATTCATCCAAAGTTTTACTGCTACAATCAAAATATATATAATTTATATAAAAGAATTCAAGTATTAAAAATTTCTTTTAATATAAAATTTGCATCTATTTATTCTACTAAAAAAATTAATATACTAACAGACTTTTTATTGTAAATTTTAAATAATTAGTTAATAATAATGTAAAATCTAAATCCAAGAAGAATTTGTCATTAAAATTTAACATAATAAAAAATAAAACATATAAAATTAAAAGAAAAAAAACTGAAGAAAGATACATCGCGCGAGTAACACGCGCGAAAAGGATCGCTCGTTCCAGGCAACGTGCCTCTCCTCTTCTCTCGCCGCGCGTGATTTACGAGCCCTCCGCCCTCCGTCGGCATGGGAGTTATGCAGAAACGTCGGACATACGACGACCCTCGTGGCATCTCCTTTCGTGATGCTCTCGTGGGTTTAGTAGCGTCGATTAGGCGGCTCTTAGAGGGCTCGGGTGCCGCCCCTGAGTGGCTACAAAGTGAAACGTAGAAAAGGAACAACCCTATATTCTGCTCCGGCATCTCTCCCACTCTCACTCTTTCTCTTTCTTCTTTCTCCCACATCCCGAATGTGAGTATCTTCGTTCTTTCTCGCCGAGATAATCGAGACAGCTATCACTTGTCTCGAAGAAGAGCAACGATACTGGTACTAAAGCATTAATTAATAGCGACTGCTCGCTTGCTTGAAACGATATTACCGTACCGGAGCTATCGTCATTTTATAGATACAGAACGTTTCGAAGATGTTTTTCCGGCGCGCTTCTCTGGTAGTAAAAGCAGTCACAAAAGGAGACAGAAAGACTCGTCGGTTCCTTTTGTTTCTTCCGACCATCCAATCTTTCTTTAGATTGTTTTCTTTTAGAACGAAATGTTTCTAATTTTACTCACGATGTCATCGAACGATATACCGTTCGGATCATTTTAATGATTCGATCAAGGTTTCGCCAATCGAGAATGATGTTTACCATGGAATGTGAAGTAAAGGTATGAAATGATGTTAATTAAGAGTAGAGAATCGTGAAATCTCTCTCGAGAGGAGAAACGGTAGATTAATAAAGTTTATATACAAGAATGTTCTACTAATAATATTTCTCCCAAGGGAAGTCGAAGAAATCTTATTTTATTACATTCTACAGATGTAATGAAATAAAAAATAAGACAATAAAAAAATATAAAGGATTGAAGGTCCAAAAAGAAATTGTAGAAAGTCTTAAAAAATAAATCTTTAACTCAAAGAATTAGAGAGAGGAACTTAAATTTCAATTCTAAAGATTTTCAAATTTTCGCGAACGGTATTAATCGCATCTTCTTACAGATTTCTGGTGAAAACGAGTAGAGACAGGATTCATTTCGAGTAACCATATTTTTATTCCCACGTAAAAACGCAACCCTCTCTCGCCAACGACTCGGCACGCTCGACTACCCTTTGTCTTCCCCCCTCGGCAGGGCCCATCGCTTCGATGGGCGCCCTTCGTGCCAGCCTGATTTCCTCTAAACTCGCGAATAAAAGTTTACATCGCGAGCGGCGTCGCGAGGGTGCACCGGCAGAAGCATCATAAAATCGGGATTCAATATCGTAAGCGGCGGACGGGGTAAAGGATGACAGAAAGAGGGTTTCGGGTAGAGACGAGGGCACATCGTATGTGTCACGAGGATGTCAAGGGGCGCCGGTTCAAGGGATCGTAAACACACGCGCAAAAGCGCGCGTAACTCGACGATATAGTCGTAAATGTACACGCGAAAAAAAAACATACACGCGAGAAGAATTTTTCGTTCACTCGCAGCTGCGGGAAATTTTTTCGCTGCGCAGAGCGATCGACCATCATATCGAAACATGCACCGGAAACAGCGATCTCTATATTCTCGGTGTTTATCTAACGTTAAATATGACTTTTGGATTCTCATCTCCCTTTAAACGTTACGAGCGTTTGTATTGTATATACTTGTATTAATTTGAAATCAGACGGCCGCATTTAGCCAAATATGCGGTGAGAATATGGACCAACGATTCTGATTACATATTTAGCTCTAAATGTTGTTGCCTGATTTTCATCTCATATTCACATTGAATATAATAGTTATGTTAGGTAAATATATCCGAGAGAAGCAAACGTTTCACATTTAGCGTTAAATATGCGGAGAGAATACGAATCAGTATAATTTGTAATGAGAGAATATTTGAGTGATTCGTTTTTGCGGACATTTTTACATTGAATCATACCGAATATTATGCGTAAAATATATACATATAATTAGTAATAAAGCATTACAAAATTGCTATTATCAAATCATTATAAAAACATTGCTAACACAGAAATTCTCTATATTTCTGGAAATATCCTTTATATTTTAAAATAATATTTTCAAAATAATTATTATGTATCAAACTTGAATAGATTTATGAACATATGTATTAGTCCTTTTGTCGAAGAAAATATTAAAAAATGCACATGGAAAAGACGGTTTTGACTAAAATATCTAAAAATTTTAATATCTAGATACAAAATCTGAAAAGAATTTTATTAGATCATCAAAATAATTGTTAATATATAAAACACTCAAATTGATTGCTATATAATGTCAAAACTTTTTGCAATTTTGTTTATCATATTTAAAAATCCTACGTAATTATTCTGATGATCTAATTTATTTTCATTTGTATCTAACAAAAATTTTAAGATTTAAGATTTTGTACTTCATTTTTATTTCTATACTTTAGCAAAAAAATATTTTTTTTTTTCAAATTTCCTTGCTTCTTGCAATATACAGAGAGGATCAGCTGAGTGTTAGTGTTTCGATCTTTTTCTTTCACTCCCGTAAAATCATGATGTTCAAAGAGTTAAATCTGTTGCAGGAGGATGACTTTCTATTACGCACTTGCATGATCGCGACAGGCATACGCATACGCAGTTAAGTTCAGGATCGCACACGTGTTGCGTGTCTGTCGATGCACGCAGCATCCCCCTCGACCTCATGCTGCCTTCTCCTTACTTCCACTATCCCCGCGAGAGTTTACAGGCATCTCTCCTTTCCTTGCCTCTTGAGAATGCTCGTGTAGGTAGTTTGACACGGTCGTAAAAGACGGGTGTTTTAATACAATTTACAAGAAAGTATCGAACCGGACGGCATGCCTCCAGCCATTCTACTGGGTGTGTCAAGTGAAATCGACTGGCGATCAATCGACATTCGTTCCCTTTCTCTGCTCATTAATGTCAGGATCCGAATTATTTCTGCCACGAAAATACGATCGAACGAGTTAATGGTGTCGTACAGCTTAAAAAAAGAGCTAATTTATGCCAGAGTGACAATTTAATTCTTGACAGAACAAGGTAACATCGATAACACTTAATTATTAATCAACAACTGTTGAAAGATCAATAATTGGTATGCGATGCTCGTTAAGATATTTCCTCTGAAAATATTTCTTATATAGGAATTTATAAAAAACGGGCTGACATTCCGAAAAATCGCAATAAACTTACAGAATCTTGTACTTATTATCAATAACAAAATTTAATTTTATTTTGCTGAGAATTTTGCTGAACGAGAAAGAATTATCTAATTAAATTAAATTAAGTGGATTTATAAAAAAAAAAACAAAACTTTAAATATGAAAAATTAAATGTGAAAAAGACACGGTTACTCTGAAAATGCAGTTTTTTTTGCGATTTCAAGCGACATTCTATAATTATTTTTATATCAAGATATAATCATTCGTCTTTTTTCTTTTCTTTCGAATTCCGTGATGTATTCTAAAACTACATCAAGATATAGCAGAGATTTTCGTTATCTAAAACTTATGTTTTTCACAAGAGAAACGTCGAGTGCGACTCGATGATTCCCTCGAGCATTCCCAAGGCGGAAATTGCTCGCCGCGAAGATTAAGAAGCCTCGAAGAGGCTCGGTGAGGATGCTTTGGTAGAGGACGCTTTGATCGCTGTTCTCTCTTTTTCTCTTCTGTTCTACATTCACCGTCTTCCGTATTGTACTAAGAAGGACCGTTTTTAATAAGCGACAATTAGCTAGACAGGAGAGAATGTCGTAAGCGCCAATTCCTATATATTAAGCGGAGATTTTTGTACCGCTTCATAGTTATCTTGTTGTCGCCAGTGATACGTTACTGAGACATCGCGAGTGACTGCCTCGTAAAGCTTGTGAAATATTGCATTTGACACCACGAGCGATTCTCTTAAACGCCCTCCCTTGAAGATTGTGGGAAGATGATCGAAACCCTATCTCTATGCGCTCGTGTGTACCCAGACGCTTCCTCCGGTTGATCACGCTATTCGCGATTGGCTTACGACCGTTAGTCTCGACAAATTTAATAAAATTATCATATTTTTAAGTTTTACAAACTGCTTTACAAACAGAAGATAAAAATTAGAATTTATGAAACAGTAAATTTTGAACAAAACACCTAATTATAAAAATATAATTTACAAAAGAAAGGATTAGAGACCGATATTACTTGAAATATAAAACCGTACTGTTAAATTCATAATGTCAAATTATACTTAATTTGAGTTATTTTTAATCACTTTTTTTAACTGCAATCCAATATGTTGTTAATTTGACTAAAGCATTGGAATTAAACAAAACTCAAGAAAATGTATTAAATTTGACTAAAATTTAGTTTATCATTTACTAAATGCACATATTAATATGAATGATATTTACTTTGAAACCACAAAAATGGATTGATTTATATTTTGACACACATGAAAATTAAAAATAACAAAATGCTTTTTAAATAAAAAAATTGAGTTACTATTGCCTCTTTAATATCTAACAGAATGAAATAAGAACAAATATCGCTTAGAGTTAAATAAAAGAATGAAATTTGTGAAACTGCACTATTTTCATCTAATCTAATTGAAAATTAAAAACGTACGACAATGATTATTAGTTTACGTTGCTCGTAATGGGGGAAAAAAAAAATGTGATATTGGCAATTTCCAAGCGGCATGCATAAGTAGGTAACATTGGTTGAATAATTTTCAAACGGATTTGAAACTGATGAAAGCATAACGGATAACGTTATCAAACGGGCATTAATGGTATGCATTATACTGAACACCCGACGATGGAGATTAAGCACAATTATACGCGATCGACGGCACGGTGCATCACGAGATTAGTGTGCGAAATCCGCAACGGCATAAATCCGAGGTTCGGCGCAGTTTTACTTTTGCTACGCGAAAGATCGAAGAGAACATAGAAGCGGACTGTGGCGAATTATGGACGATCAACGGAAGCCGATCGCCGAGCCATTCGAAATCAATTAATTATCGGGATAATTAAACTTTCAGCTTTCACGTGCAGCCCGCGGGCGATTAACGCGGAACGTTAATTTCGATCTCCCGAGTTCGTAACCGCGATGCACTTGCATTCAAAATCTCGCTGAATTTTCCCCCAGTCGCATGCAACCGGCTATGAGTCAAATAGCGCGCAAAGCTGATCGACATGAATCTTGCAAATCTATTATCTGTTAAGTCGAAAACTTGCGTTTGAAGCGCGCAACCAGCGAGACATTTTAATGAATCAGTCATCTGAGAAAGAAATGAATAACGTAAAATGAAGTTTAACAAATTACTATGATTTATAAAATAATGCTAAAATAATGCTAAGTATTTTATACTCTACAAAATAGATTTTATATTCTATTCTGTTCCAATTGGAACAAAATTATTTTGTATGATTAAACTGTGACAACTACACAGTAAAAAAAACATTTTGTATTCGTAGAAACGGTCCACTCAAGTCCTTGTTAAAATTTTGTGTTAAGTTGACATTTCTTAGTGTCAAAGTAACAGTAAAATTTATGAAAAAAATAACACGTTTTAAAATATAAATTATAAGATAAATGAATAAAAAATACATTAATTTAATATATCATAAATGTTAATTTTATTTTAAAAAATATGCTTCTACAGTTTGCTTTAAATTGTCTATCTTCCAGTATATATTTTTTATTTTAATTTTTTTTACATAATATTTGTATTACTTTCTAACATATTCATCTTATATTAAATTAACATAAAAATTTGAGTGAATCGTTTGAAACGTGTTAATTTAACACAAATTGTCCAATTGTGAATTATATTTTCAGCGCTTTATTTAAATCGTATATATTATCATAATCTTTACAGTTGATCAATGTATTTAATTGTATCCTCTTATCACCATCGGCCTTGTGACGAATCCGCGTAATCCACGACGGCCTCGCGGTAATCGATTCGATAACCTGTAGCGAAATCGCGAGTGTAGACGTTCCTGATAATTGTCGGCGGTGCAGCGACACACAGCAAGTGGCAACGCTCGGGGGTGGTTTTGCGCGTCGGGGGTGGGTTATAACAGACCGCAACGGCAGCCACACATTTCGGTGGCGTTCGCTCGCTCGCGCAGGCCACATTATTTCGTGATTGTCGCCGGGCCGTCGGTGGAGTGAGAAGAATGTGTTAATTTTGTGGCGATGTGTCAATGTGCATCCCCCTGTCTCCCGATCCTACCTCTGTCGGCACCCTTCCATCCTCACGCGTGTCCTTTTCCACCGTTGCGGATACCAATGTCTCTCTCTCTCTCTCTCTCTCTCTCTCTCTCTCTCTCTCTCTCTCGCTCTGGCTCATTCGTTTTCTCTCTCAATCTCGTTTTCGACGTGTACGCGCGTGTGCGTGTTTTTGCGACGTCTATCTCTTTTGCTCGACGAGAGCCGACTAGATTGTTCGATAACCGATCGGCCTCGATATTAATTCAGACCGCGACGAAAACAATCCCATCGACACGTCGATCGCGCAAAATTACGCCTATCGCTGTCCGGTATCGGTTGTGTGGGATATATAAACTTTTCAAGCGTACTTCGGGAACGCATTTTTGACAAATTTGGAGTAAACCGTATGAAGCTGTCAACCACTCGCAGAATATTTCATTCGTATTATAAAAAGCTCATTGAATATTTCCCCAAAAATAGCGTACATACGGGCATGGTTACATAAAATAAAATAAAATAAAAAATTATAAAAAATTTATAAATTGTTAAGAAAAATTTTAAACACACAGTAAATATTTGTTTTACTTGGAAACAAAAAAGCAAGAAAAATACAAAGAGTGTGCTAATTTGAGAGAGCTCATAATAAATTCAAATGTTAGTTAGACCATTTGCCTTATAATAAATTTAATAATATTAATAAATTTAAATTCTAGCTGCTAATGAAATAATATCCAAAATACAATTTTCAGAAAACCTGTGCAGAATCTCGAAGGGACGATGTTCGTATGTCTCGTCACAGTTGCGTTCCGATGTTCGCGAGATAATTTCATGAATTCCGTTTACTCGTGAAAAAGCAGCACGACGAGTAGAATTCGCATCGGACAAATTGGTCAGCACGAAGTTTCGGCACGATTATTAATTATCCGTATCCACCTTTTTACTTTCTTGTGCCAAAGGACTCGGCAAGAGACACAAGACGATATAGGATGAAGAGATTTGTCGATTTATTTATTGACCGGTCGTCCCTGGCATTCCGCTTTTGATCGCTTTAACTCTTTCGTTACAGAAAACATTGTAATGCAAGATTACACATGTTATAAGAATTAGATTTTTTTATATCGCAAATACAAATATACTTACGTTCAAATTGCAGGCATGCTATATGCTATATATTACATGCCACTATATTAAAATCGTTGTTAGTCTGTTAAATGTTTATTTTGACTTATATTTCGATTACAAATATTTATTTAAACTTTTAATTAATTTTTTTCTCTCAAATTTTAATATTATTAATCTAGAATTTA
>Ga0157364_1001336_pt1 | contig 20691 bp, 13 predicted proteins | sample AttsexASBM2_FD_111476 | JGI IMG/M metagenome (GOLD analysis project Ga0157364, IMG submission 111476) | Fungus gardens microbial communities from leaf cutter ant in Ribeirão Preto, State of São Paulo, Brazil - Atta sexdens ASBM2 | ecosystem: Host-associated > Fungi > Mycelium > Unclassified ...
ACTTGGATTGCAGGAGTCTTAGGCTTATAACATCATTTGAGTCAATATTGTTCAACTCTTTCATATATTTCTCTACTATGCTTAGATTGGAGGAGGCTACTACTTTGTTAGTAGTAATAACAATTTCCTTATTATTGAATCAGATGTAATCAGCAGAGATTTTGGATTTCACACCTTTCAACAACATATTGATATTAGTGATGTGATTGTTTGTTTGAGCAGTTATAATAACTCTTTCAGAGTTGTTTATGTTTATGGATATAATAATCTACTTTCTTGAAAGACTTTTAGTCATCATGTTAAATTTCAGTTTACTCTTTTAGTTTGTATTGTTTGTAACATTATGGATTTTCATGACCTTGTTAGAGGATAGTTTCAGAAAGATGTTTTTGATCTTGATAATTTTCTTGATATTATCTTTAGAGGCTTGTGCATATAACCAGTTGTTAGATTTAGAAGTTAAGTTCAAAGGTTGATTCTTATTAAAAATTTTAACTTAGCTAACACACTTTTGCTAGGCCTAGAAGGAATAGGCCAAGGAATTCTCAAAATGTCAGCTTGTTTGCCCTTTGATAGTTTATTGGTGGTTGTACTTCTAGTAGATGTCTTATTGAACTGCAAAAATATACTGCTTGAAAGATTTGTTATCCTTGTTAGCTATTAATTTATTCCAACTAAACTTATAAATGGTAGATAGAAATTTCCAAGCTACAACACTAAATTCTAAAATTTGTAAGATATCTTTGACTATCCTATTTACTAATAGATGTTGCTTGATAAATACCACCATTCTGAGAAGAGAACATATAACATTCTTAGTGTTATCTTCTAAATACTTATCTACCCCAAATAAGGAAATAAGATAAAATTTACTGTTCTACAGTTGTAAGTCTATAGGTTAATTGGCCTGGTATGGAATTACTGATAGTTCCAGACATTGAGAAGCATTTGTGTTATTTATTTTCATTGTATGAGATACATATATAGGCTCAACTGCAGACTCCATACATATAGTTTCTGTTATCATCTCTTTCAAAGATGCATAGGATAGAGAGAGACTTTGAACCTTCCTATTTTTAACTTGTTTGGCCTAAGTTAGGTTATTAGTCTAGACTTATACTTGATTTGCATAATTTATAGAAAATTGACAGACATTTCTCTCAAACTGTTGAGATTAGGAGAAGCTAGATGTTTTTTAGGCATATTAATTTCAATATTCATTGAATAACATTTAGAAAGTTCTAGTTAGTTGTTTTAAGGTTTAAAGTAAAAGGATATAATGTATTTGCTAATTTTTTTATGGACACTACTATATAAGATGGTGGTAAGAAAGAAAAAAACAATTATTTTATTTTTAGTTTTCATTTTTATTATTTTGGACTTAGACAAAAGAGTGTGATGTAATATCATATGTAATGGTCTCATGTTACAAGGTTGTCATATATATCACAGTCACAGGTTACATAATTATGTAATAGAGAGAAGATCATAAAAGATTCTAGAATAGATATGTTAAGGGCAATTCACACTCACTGAGATTATCTGCAAGTAGCATAGAAGATGGGTTAGGATAGAAGATAGAATTGGAAGATAAACTAGAAGTAGTACTATGTAGATAAGATGATCTTAGCTTTAATAAAAGATTACTATATCTAACCTAACTCATTGTAAAGTCATATTTTAGAAGAGGAGATTTAGATATACTTAGAGTAGATATAGCACAAATCTAAGTTGATTATCAGACTAAGAAATAGTATATAGTAGCTAACATTTTTAAATACAAAAGTAATAATACTCTACTACTATGTATATTCTGGATTGTTAAGCATTATGGAAGCTTGGAACTCCATAGGATTAATGAGTAATACAGGGTTTGGTCTTTGGTTGATGTGTTACAATTCAAATCCCTTAGAGTTGGAATCAGAACAGAATCCTAGATTGGGTTATTATAAACAAACTCAATAGAGAACTCTGTACAGAACTGTCTACCTTATATACTAAGACTGGTGGTCTGTGCTACTACTGCAATTAGCCTACCCTAAATGACCATGCATCTACCTTAAGGTCAATATATGTTAAACATATTATTATAATGTTATTTCTTCCAGAACTTTCTATTATTTTCTACTATAACATATAATATTATGCTAAACCCTAACCCTAGTTCCTAAAATATAAAATAAAAATGAGAAGGAAAATAAAATAAAATGAAGTTTTTTTTTCATGATTCTAACATTACTCTTCTTTTAAGATTTCTCCTTTAGAGAAACTGATTTTTATTTTTGCTAGTTTCTCTTTAGCTTCTTTAAATATTTCTCCTCAAATTTTCCATTATTTCACTCATACAACATCTTTACTATATACTTCTCCAGTAATTCTCTTCTCCTAAAGTCTCTTTCTTTTGTTATATTCACTTTCTTCTGCCTTCTAATTTTTACATTCATTCTTCTCTCAAATTTTGCCACTACTTCTTTTGCATTTTATAAATCTTGCTTTTTTTTCCAACTATCATGCTCTGTCATAAACTTTTTCCATTGTACCAAATACTTCACTACTTCACTAACTTTTCTTTTGTTTAATATTTTTTCTATTTTCTACTCCTTGACTTCTTCTACTTTTACTAGTTTTATCTCTTCTACCTTCTGTTTCCTCACTTGTTTCTTATATTGCACTACTTGACTGACATTCACTACTGGGTAAATCCTTATTGAAGTTGGCAATTGTAATTTGATTGTATTGGTAGAAACTATCTTGTTAATGATATATGGACCAATGTATCGATCTACTAATCTCTTCACTGGTCATTTCTTAAACATTAAATCTTTTGTACTCAGCATTACCTTATTTCCTACTTTCCATACTTCTGCTTTCTTTCTTCCCTTATCTGCTTGTCTCTTTATTTTCTCTTGTATCCTCTTCAATGCTGCTTTTACTTCTTCCTGAACCTTTTTCATTCTCTTTGCAAATTCCATTGCCTTTTTCATTTTTTCTTTTCTTCTTATATTTATTCCTATTCTTAGTTCCCTTCCATAGTTCACTATTACAGTTGCAAATTAGTAAGACATATCTGGATTTCTTATTTGCTTGTTGCTTTTGAGATATTGATTTGAAGTTTTACCTCCCTCTTTTATAAGTTTCATCTTGAAAGCTTTGTCTAATAATCTTGAATCACTTCTTTGGCATGTGGTAACCCTGTTTCTGCTATCCATTAATTGTGCTCATTTCCATAACCCTTCCAGTAGACTAAGAATTACATGCTGTATTCTCATTTCCTATAATTCTATACTTCTTTTACTTTGTAATCTTCTTCTTTGTTAATGATATCTGGTGGTGGTGTCTTTTTCATGTACTGTCCTTTGAATTAGAGTTCTCTGTATTGTGTCAGCAGGTCTTTATTGAATATATTACAAATTGCCCATCCTTCTAGTAACTCTAGCTGAAATGCTTCTTGACCAATGTCCTTTATGATTTTAAAAGGTCCATATCTTTTCTGGTCCAGCTTTTTTGAAAGTTATTTTGATTGGATATTTTTGGCTTCTAGCTATATATTGTTCTCTAGTTTCAGTTCTTGTGGATTTTGTCTTTTTTTGTCAAACTATTTCTTCATGGTTCCTTTTGCTATTTCCATTGACTTCTTTGTTGTTTTCCAGCTCTTTTGTAGTCCTTTCAGCAAAATTTCCAGTTTTGGTAATTTTTTTTACTGTCAGGTCCCCTTTCTATGAATGTCTTTCAAAGTGAAGTTGATTATCAAATAAGATATAATCTGTAGCTGCATGTCTCTTGTCATTATACTAGAATTTTACCACTGATAACCATTTAATTCAATTATCTTGCTGATAATTAATATGGTGTTACAAAAACACTTTGACTTCTTGATTGATTCTATCTATTTAACCATTTATCTGAGGATAATATACCATAGATAGTGCTTGTTTTGTTCCTAGTGTTTTTCCTAAGTCTTCCAGAAATCTTGAGGTGAATTGAGGTCTTTTATTGCTGAGAATCTTCCTTGGTACTCTGTGGATTTTCCATATGTTGTCTTTATAGATCTTAGCTATTTCTTCTGATGATGCTGTTGTAGTTGTTGTCTTGAGTCTGATCATTTTTGAAAATTGATCCACTATGACTACTATTGTATCTTTGTCATTTGATTTTGGCAATGGTCCAATAATGTTAATGCTAATTTCCTGCTATGGTTTTTGAAGTGTCTCCAATGAATAAAGTTCTTCTACTTTTTTCATGTGTTGCACTTTGTTTTGTTGATATTTCTGGCACTCTTGAACATACTTCTTGATATCATTCTATATTTCTGACTACCAGTAGTTTCTTTTGTTGTCCTAGATATCTTATATTTACTGGTTCATGATTTTCTTGTAGGATTTGTTCTCAAATCTTCTAGTTGTTTGAAATGTATATCTTCTCTTGTATGTGAACTAATCCATTGTCCTTCTATGCTTGTCCATTTTTTTTTTCTAACTTCTCCTGCACTTCTTGTTTCCTAGTGTTATTTTTTTGGATTTCATCTAATAATATGACTTCTTCTATTAGTTAGTTTTTTCTAAACATCACTACTTCTGCTTCTATGTTAATTCTTCATATCCATAGCTCTGTCATAGTGTACTTGAACACTAACATTTTTCTTTTCTTTATTTTTCTTGATTTAATATTTCTTTTATTTTGTTTTTTTTTCTTTTTCTTTTTCTTTTCTTGGATAATGAAAAAATATATAATATTATAGATCTGGAATGGAGTAGAAGAGACCAGAACAATAACATTAGGAAATGTGTTTGTCTTGTAATAACAGCATAGTAGACTATATTAGGACAGAACTATTTATCATTAGCATAAACTATACATGTATAGTATAAATAGGATAGCAATTCATTGGAGACTCCTTGTCAAGTTCTCTTGTAATTCCCATGAGATAATTTATATTGAGTTTATCTTAGTAATGCTATTAGTTATTATAACAAGTAGTTTCCACAACAGTAGAACTTGATTATCACTTCTAGGACATTGTGTCATATAGTCTCCTTTACTCTTGTTCTTATTCTTGACTAAGAGGCAGCTTAATTTCTTAGTCAAGAAGACATAGCTGGACTCTAGGCTTAAGGAGTATACTAGCCAGTTATAGGAAGCTTGGTCATTCATTTGTACTATAGCCTACTAGCATATTTTAGATGTAAAACCTTTTGTGGATGTAATAAATAGTTATATTTGTGTAGAAGGCTTATGTTGCAGGTTTCCTAATAACCTGTCCATGTAGTGCAACAGTGTTGTATAGTAAGAAAACATCTAGTTTAGAGACTTTCTTCTTAGGAATATTAGCCAGTATTTATTAGAGCAGTAGTTGGTAAGGCAGTAGGATAAGTAGTTAGTAGACAATATAAGGTCAGATAAGAAGAATACTAGCTAGCACTTATAGAGAAGATCTTGGAAGGAATATTTTTTGAAGAAAGTTGTTTTTTTTGTCAAATACTACAGCAACAAGCAATATTATGGATATTGGTCAAGTAAATATAGAAGAGTTGATTAGAAATATAGAAGAGAAATAAGTAACTAGATTGTTGAAACAGATAATAGAAAATAATATAATATTGTTGAATTTATAAAAACAAATATTAAAATTATAAATAGTAGAAGATTAGAAAGGAAAGAGAATAGAAGAAGAAAGACAAAGAGAGATGAGTATTATGACTCAGACTCTGTGTTGAGTAAAAGACACACTTTTGTATTGAGTAACATAAGAGAACTCAATAGAGAACTTCATACAGAAACATCTATCTTATATACTAAATTACAATAGTCCATGCTACTACTTTCCTAGCCTACCCTAAAGACCATGTGTTTGCCTTAAGGCCAATATGTGTTCCATATATTGTTATAATGTCATCTTTCCAGAATCTTCTACATTGTTCTCTTGTATCATGTGAGTGTGTGACTTCTGTGACCATGTCATGTGACCTGTGACAGTATCACACTTTGTCTTCTTTATCTTCTACTCTTCAATAAAAAATAAGAGAAAATAAAAGGAAAATAAAAGGAAATAAAATAGAAACTAAGTCTATTATCTTCAATTCTGACAATGAGGAGAAGAGAATACAATGAGAGATAGGAAGAGGAAAAGTAGGGAAAAAGAAAAGAAAAGAAGAAAGAGAATAGATAACAAATGAAGAAGAGTAGATGAGATAAGAATAAAAGAAGAAAAAAAAGAGTGGAGACAACAATATATATAGGAAATAGAAAGAGAGGAGAATAGATAGAGAGTAATGGAAGAAAGAAAGTGTTTTGATTGTGAAGGATTTGAGCATATTACCTATAATTGTAGAAATATGGAAGAAAAGAGATTAATATCAATGTTCTCAAATATATTTGAAGTATTGAAAAACAGAGTAATGCAAAGAGAAGAAGATAGTGAAAGGAAAGATAGAAAGAATGGAAGAATGATTTTAAGAGAGAAAAAATTGAAAAGACAGAAGTTAGTAGAAGTATGAAAAACAAGAGTAGAAAAAAGAAAAAAAGAATGGAGCTAAAGAAAAAAAGATTGTTGAAAGAGGTAATAGTAAAGATAGAATTAAAACAGAAGGAAAATGAAGAGGGAATTGTAGTAAAAGCATTACTGGATAATGGAGTAACAAAGTTGGTGATGAGTGAAGAATCTGCAAGAAAACATAAGTTTAGAAGGACAAAGTTAGAAAGAGTTATTTATGTGAAGAATATAAATGGAACATTGAATTATGCAGGGCAAATCATAGATATGGTATAACTGGAGTTATTTTTCAAGGGATATAAGAAAAGAATATTGATAGATATGATAGGAGGTCAGGTGTAATATTAGAGATGCCATAACTGGTATGTTATAATTTAGAAATTGATTGAAGAACAGGGGAAGTACAAATGATGAGATGTCCAGATGAGTATAGAAAGAAGTGGAAGATGAGACAATCAAACCCAGAATGGCAAAAACAGAAAGAGAGGGAGAAAAAGAAGGAGAAAAAACAAATAGAGAGAGAGAAAGAGTTTAGAAAGCTGACAGTTGAAGAAAAAATGGAAATAGCAAGAATAGTTGAAGTGAAAAATAAAGAAGAGAAAAATTTGATAGAGATTAGGACAGTGAAAGAAATGGTTCCAAGATAGTTCCATAAGTATTTAGGGAAGGATTTGTTTCAAAAAAAGAGAAGATATATCCATTATCAAGAATAGAGAGAGAGAAAGTTCAGGAATTTGTGAAGAATTAGTTGAAGAAGAAATACATTAGGCTATTGAAATTACCACAGACATCACTGGTGTTTTTTGTACCAAAGAATGATGAAAAGAAGAGGATGGTGCAAGATTACCAATATCTGAATAGTTGGACAATTAAGAATAATTATCCATTACTACTGATTTCAGATTTGATATAGAGTATTGGAAAGAAGAAAGTGTTTACAAAGATAGACTTGAGGTGGGGATACAACAATATTAGAATTAAGGAAGGAGACAAGTGGAAAGCAGTATTCTTAATGCTAAAGGATGTCTTTGAGCTAATGGTAATATTCTTTGGACTTACAAACTCACCAGCAACTTTTCAGGCAATAATAAATGATTTGCTTAGAGATATAATAGAGGCAGGAGATATAACAGTGTTTATTGATAATGTGATGATAGGAATGGAGACAAAAGAAGGACACAACAAAATTGTAAAAGAAGTACTGAGGAGAATAGTGAAGAATGATTTATTTGTGAAGCCAGAGAAATGTGTGTGGAATGTTAGGGAGGTTGGATTTTTAGGAGTGATAATAGGACTAGATAGAGTGAAAATAGAGGAGGAAAAGATTTAGAGAGTAGTGGATTGGCCAGTACTGAGAAGTATAAAAGATATGCAGAAGTTCTTGGAATAGGCAAACTATTATAGACAGTTTGTCAAAGATTTCACAAGGGTAGTAAGACTTTTGTATAAGATGACAAGAAAAGATACCAGTAGAAAAATTAAGACCTAAGAAAGTACCAGAGAGATTGTGGCGACATATATCAGTAGACTTTATTATGAAGTTACTAGTATTAAGAAGCTATAATTAGATTTTGGTAGTATGTGATAGGTTTTTGAAAATGTCACACTTTATTGCAACAATAGAAAAAATAATAGTAGAAGAGTTAGCAAAGTTGTTTAGGGATAATGTGTGGAAGTTGCATAGGTTGCCAACAAGTGTGATATCAGATAGGGAACCCTAGTTTGCAGCAAGATTAATGAAGGAGTTAAATGAGATGTTGAGGATAGAAACAAAGTTATTAACAGCTTTTCACCCACAAACAGATAGACAGACAAAGAGGACAAATTAAAAGCTAGAGTAGTACTTAAGAATATACATTGATCATAGGCAAAGTAATTGGTTAGAATAGTTGGTAACTACAGAGTTTGCCTTTAACAATGAAGTAAAAAGGAAAAGCATGTGAAGGTAGAGGAATTTGTAAAAGAGATGAAGAGGATGCATGAGGAAGCAAAAGCAGTATTGAGAAAATCATAGAAGGAAATAAAAAATATGTAAATAGGAATAGAAAGGAAACAGTAGAGTATAAGGTAGGAAATAGAGTATTGTTGAGTATAAAGAATTTGACATGGCAGGTGAGGAATAGAGAGACAAAGTTGATAGAGAAGTTTGTAGAGTCATATAAAATAAAGAAAATAATATCAGAAAATACAGTAGAATTGGAGTTACTAGAGTTAATAAAAATTCACCTGGTAGTTAATATAAGTAGAATAGTGTTGTACCAGGAGTAGATAGAAGGACAGAAGAAGATCCCACCTCCTCTAGTAGAGATAGAAGGAGAGAAATAGTATGAAGTAGAAAAAAATATTAAATAGGCAAGATGTGAGGAGGAAACCAAAGTATTTGGTGAGATAAAAGAGATATATAGCAGAGGAAGACACTTGGGAGGAATTAGAAAATTTGGGAAATTATTATATTCCAAACTCTAAAACATGTCTGAAACATGTTTGACTTCAATATGACATCAAATCCCTGTGGTTATTTGGCCTTATTTGTGCCCAAAACTCCGTTGGTGGTTTGATACTTTATAATGGACTTGATTCCATCAAAAGTCTGCAGTTATTTTGCTTTATTTGAGTCAAAATCTGCAATCATATTCATCTGTTTTTGTTGTCTAATTATCTTCTTCAAACTCTGCAAATTTACTTGAACTATATGTGGAGTTTTCCCCTCTCCAAATCTGAACTTCTATATAGTGTTTCACTACTGAAACACTTGGAGATCTGTTTTAACTACTTCTTTTGTTATTTTATATATTTAAAGCTAGTAATCACTTTGTAATAGCTAGCCTGATAATTGACTAAAGTTGACACTAAATCTCCATTGTCAATAGAGATGGACTTTACTTCTCTTTTTATAACTCCTTACAAGACCATTCTCTAAAATTGCAACCATATGGCTCATAAGAGGTACAACATATAAGTTGAGACCAAGATTATTCTGACAAGTCCATATCACTGAGCTTACTACATGAAGTTTCTACACTCTGTGCATGTCTAAGCCAACTCCATAGACTTTTACCTTCAAGTATGAACTGCACCTAATACTATGACTGATCACAGATATTTACTTGAAGTGAGTTCTACTTTACTTTCTGTTCACCATCTTGACAAAAGTCTACTATTGACAGAGATCAAGCAGAAAAGAGATTATGTTAGAGTACAACAAGAACTATGCAATACTATTATTATGATTTAAGTCTCAAAGTGTGAAAACAAGAAAAGAATCTTATATAGAGATTATATAAAAGAACTCAATGAAGTTCCTAAGTACAATCTGTTTATCTTATATATGCTGAGCTCATGGTCCATGCTACACTAAACCTAGCCTACCCTAAAGAGTATACATTTGCCTTATAATTAACATATATAATACATACTATATAACATTATTGTTCTGGAATCTTTTATAATATTCTGTATGATGTATGATTGTATGACAATAACATGTGACAGTTTGTGACAGTCATATATAATATCATACAAATCTCAATTTTAAGTTCTAAATAAGAAAATAAAAGAAATTGAAAATTGAAAAGTGGAAAGAAGTAAAAATAAATAGAGTCCATTATCTTTAATTCCAATATTATCCCCCCCTTTAATGTTTCTCTCCAACTTCTTTAAATACTTCTCTTCAAACTTTCTATTATCTTATCCATATAACATCTTTGCTATATACTTTCCTAATTACTCCCCTCTTCTGAAATATTTTTTGTTATGGTATACTTGAACCCTTATATTTTATTTTGATTTTATTTATTTTCTTTGATTTTATTTCTCTTTTTCTTTTATTTGAAGTTAGAGTTACTAGTGTTAATGAAAATTCACCCAGTAGTTCATATGAGTAGGATAGTGATGTATTAAGAGCAAATAGATAGAGAGAAGAAGAAGTATAAGGTAGAGAAGATATTGAATAGGCAAGATGTGAGGGGGAAACCAAAATATTTGGTGAGATAGAAGAAATATATGACAGAGAAAGATACTTGGGAAAAGTTATAAAACTTAGAAAATGGGATGGACTTAGTAAAGAATTTTGAGAGAGAGATCAAAGAAGAGGAGATAAGATGAGTAAAGAAAAGGAAAGGAGAAGGAAAAGAAAGGGAGATAGAAATAGAGTTGAATTCAGAGGCAGAAGAGTTCAGGAGAAGTGAATTACTAGGGAAGTATACAACAAGAATTCTGTTTAGATAGGACAATAAGAAGTTTGAGGATGAATATTTGAAGAAATTAGAGAGAAGTTGGGTGAGATAGAAAGGAAAGGAAGGAGAGGTAAGTTTCTTCAAAGATAAAACCTAAAGAGAGAAGTACTGTTATGGTATGCTTGGATACTAACATTTTTCTTTTCTTTATCTTGATTTAATATTTTTTGGATAATGAAGAGGTATGTGACTATAGTTATATGATGTGATGTCATAAGTCTGGAATAGAGTAGAAGGGACTAGAATAATAATATTAGGGAATATGTTTGTCTTGTAGTAACAGTGTAGTAAACTCATGGATAACATATGTACATTAGGGCAGGACTCTTTATTATTAGCATAGACCATGCATATATATTATAAATAGGATAGCAATTCATTAAGGACTCCTTGTTGAGTTCTCTTATAATCCCTATGAGATACTTTATATTAAGTTTACCTTAGTGATGCTATTAGTTATTGTGACTAGTGGTTGCCACAACAAGCTTATCTTTAAGCATTTTAATATCTTTGTTATTGTCCTTGGTATCTACTTAATCCTTTCTTAACAAAATATTTGCTCTTATATTTGCCTTTTCTGAAATATGTTGTAGAATGAAATCATAGTCTTGCAACTTAAGATACAATTTGCTTGTTATTCATTGAGTTTATGTGGTTTCCTGAAGTACTTGAAATATTCATGATCTGTCTATACTTCAAACTTTTCAGTGGCATTCAGTAGATATTGCCTCCATTTTATCAAAGCTTCTACTATAGCCAGTAGTTCTTTGTTGTATATCTCATAGTTTCTTTCAGTTGCTTATATCATTCTTGATAAAAATGTGATCAGTTTACATTTCCCTTTCTGTTCTTGAAATAAGACTCTTCCAATGGCATGTTCTGATACATCTGTCTCCACTCTGAATTTTCCTTCTCTTCTGGATAGAGTGAGTACTAGTTAAATTATAATCTTATCCTTCAATTTTTTAAATACCTTTTAGTATTCCTCTTCCTATTTCCATTTCTTCTTTTCTTTCAGCTTATTAAGAAGTTTCACTATATAACTGAAGTTTTTGATAAAGTATCTGTAGAAATTTGCAAACTCTAAGAAGCTTTCCACTTCTTTTATCTGAGTGGGTATTTTCCACTTCTTGACTATCTTGACTTTATCATTTTCCATTTGTACTTCTCCTCTTCCAACTACCACTCCTAAAATAGGTATTTTTTAGCATTGAAGTTACATTTTGATTATTTGAAGCAAAGATTATATTTCTCCACTATCTTTAAGAATTATACTGTTTTTTTCTCCAGTTCTTTCTTGGTTTTTTCAGGTATAACAAAGTTATCCATATAGTTTGCCAACATTTCTTCATGTAGAAGTTCTCTGAATATGCTGTTCATTATTCTTTGGAACATTCTCAGCAAGTTGTATAATCCAAAATACATTACTTTTGGTTTGAATAGCTCTTTGTTCATTATAAATGCTGTCTTCCATTCATCTCTTTTCTTGATTCATACATTGTTGTATTCCCAGATAAGATTCAGTATTTCACATTCTTAAGCTTGTCAATTACTTCTCTAATTAATAGTAATAGTATCTTGTTCTTTATTGTGTGTTGGATCTACTTTCTGTAGTTCTGTACTAGTCATAGAGATTTGCCCTTCTTTAGAAAATATAGTGTTGTATATCTTGAACTTGATTCCACAATAAGTTCTACCTTGAGCTATTCTTCCAACTATTGGTTTAATGCTTCATCTTTCTTGATTGTTATTGTGTAAGCTTTGGCATTCAATTCCTTTGATATGTCTTTTAGTAGATTAATTTTATCATTCTATTCTCTTTATTCCAGTAATTTTTCAAATTTATTTTTGTTAAACAGATGTATGAATAGTCAAATATACTCTAGTAATTCTTATGAATTTGTTGGATTCAGTTCCTTGCCAATCTTCCATTAGTTGTAGTTTTTGTATTCTTGATGTAAACAAAATATCTTGATGTTATATTCTACATTTCCTTGGGCATCTTGTAAATCAAAATGTTTCTTTGTTCCAATTCACTTCTGAAATATGTTGAGCTAACCAGTTGTATCCTAAAAACATGTCCATGCTGTTTAAATCTGTAATTGCTGCATTGATATTTTCTATATGTTCATTGATTTCTAATTTCAATAGTACAAATATTTGCTATTCTTGGTTCAATCTACATTGAAAATCTCAAATGATTTGTCTATAGGTTCTGTCTTTATTTTTTCTTCTTTCACTAGTTGTTTATTGATTCCAGTAGAGGTGTATTCTAAATCAACTAATATTTTAATATCTGTTTCTTGACATTGTCAATCTGTCTTGTCTGTCTATGGTATCTACCACAATAGTTGATATATGTTCTCTATCCCATCTATAGTATTTTGTACCACAATAGTTTGTATCACTATTGCTTTCAATAATTTAACTGTCTGTTCATAGTCTTACTACAAAATAGTTTTGATAGCTTTTCAATGGCCCAACTATTATGATATTCCAGTGATCTAACCACTATACACTCTTCTTTTGCAAGATAAGCCTGACAATACTTTACCAAATGTTATGATCTTAAACTTGGCCCAGGTTGTAACTTAGGCAAAGACTTGAGTACAAGTAGAGGAATAATCAATTGATAATGTATAAGGATACAAGATTGTATCTACTACTATATATATCTACTGACTATGAGAAATAAGTAAGATACCATTGAGAGAATAGAACAGAAGAAATGAAAAAACCTCTTCTACTATATGAGATGTTGACTGATAATATATATAAGGATAACACAAGGTACAGTTAGATATGAGTCAGAAGTAAAACAGATTCTAGCATATGTTCATCATAAGGCAAATACCTGTACAATATGAGATATAGATTGTATCAATTATAACAATACTACCAATATCACATCTTTTCCTGCTACCAATGGTAACTTAGTAACAAAGTCCATTGTTAAGTATACCTATAGCTTCTCTGATACTTTATTCATCAACAAATTCTCTGCTGGTATTTCTGTTCTATTTTTCATTCTCTAACATAGATCACATCTCTCTATATATTTTTCAATATGTTACTCCTGGCCACCAGTAATTCTTTATCACTAACTCTATTATCTTCCATTTACCTACATATCCAACTACTAATATATTACAGTATAACTAGATAACTTCTAAACCTCAACTTCTTATCCTTTGGTACATATACTTTTTCTTCTTTCAATACTAACATACACTTTATTTCTTATTTGTCACCCTTAATACCTTTACTCCTGCTTTCTTCATTTCTTCCACAATCTTTACTATCTTCTTGTCTTTTTCATTTTCTCTACTAATAATGTTTCTAGTCTTTCTGCTACTACTTTTATTATTTCTTGTACTCATTCCTCTCTTATCAATTTTTAATTTTCATTGTTATTTTCTGTTCCAATCTTTCAATCTGGTCTCTTACTAAATCTATCTGCCTTTCCTATTTTTGTATCTAAAACATGTTTCAAAGTGAAGTCAAATCTTGACAGATATAACATTCAATGAGCTTGTCTTCTATATAACTTCTATGCTTTTATAAAAAACTCCAAATTTATATAATCTGTCTAAACCTTGAACTTGAATTTAATATCTTCTAATAAATGCCTTTAATTTTCTAATTTTCTGATTACCATCAATATCTCCTTATTATAAATCTCATCATTCCTCTCTATCTTATTAAGAGATTTTGAGAAATATGCTACTGGCCTCTACTGTCTATTACTACATTCCATTGACAATATACTCTTTATATCAAAGTTGTGAATAATAGACTTCATTTTATTTTATTTTTCTTTATTTTATTTTTATTTTCACTTTATTTAGAAATAGGGCTTAGCATGATGTTATGGTCACACTGTCACATGACACTGTCACATTCACAATCACACAATCACATGTTATGATAAAAGATAGTAGAAGCTTCTGGAACAATAACATCATATAATATACTTAACATATGTTGATCTTAAGGTTTACATATGGTCTTTAGAGTAGGCTAGATACAGTAGTAGCATAAACTAACTAGTGTAGTATATAAGATAGATACATTGTACTAAGAACTTTATTGAGTTCTTTTGTGATTAACCCAATCTAAGGTTTACTCTTTTGATTCTAATTCTGAGTCTTAAGATATGACACTCTATAGTATAATCCAATGCATTTATCTCCATTCTCATCTTTTTATTTAGATTTGGTGCTACTAGGACAGATTCTATAGTAAACTATTTCTTTAATATCTCAAATAACTTTTGCTATCTCAATTCCCATTCCTACTTTGTTCTTTTTTTATTAGGTTATGCAAAGGTCTGGTTATGAATGTGAAATCTTTAGTAAACCACTTATAATAGTTAGCAAGTCCTAAGAATTTCTAAACATTCTTGACTTTACTAGAAGTTGGCTAATATAATACTGCCTTTATTTTTTCCTGCTTTATTTTTATTCCCTCTGTCTACTCCCAAGAATCCTACTTCTCTTACTTTCCACTTGTACATTTCTGGCTTTATATACAAATCATTTTCCGCTAACCTTTTTACTATCTCTTTTACTACTTCATCATGTCTCTTCTTCTTCTTTATTCCCACTATAATGTCATCAATGAAACTTGCTACTTCCCCAATGTTGATTAAATTTTATTTATCATTGTTTGGAACATTGATAAAGAGTTAGTAAGTTCAAAAAACATTACTGTAGATTCAAATAATCCTTTCAAAGTCATGAGTTCTGCCTTTCACTTATCTCTCTTCTTTATCTATATATTATTATACTTCTATCATAGATCTAATTTAGTAAATAATTTTTTGTGCTTATATTTTCTACTATGTCCAAAATTCAAGGTAAAGAATAATTATTTTTAATAGTCCATTTATTTAAATACTTATAGTTCTGCATCATTCTTTTCTATTGTTCTTCTTTCTTACAAAAAATACTAGTGCTATTTAAAATAACTTTGAGAGCCTAATACCTTTTTTTCAATGATTTATCAATGAACTCATGGATCTCTCTTCTCTTCTCTCTTAACAACAGATAAATCTTTTCCTTTCTCAGTACAAACCCTTTCTTCAACTCAATTGTATAATCCTATATCTTTTTCACTAGTATTCCCTCACTCACTTTTTTTCAAAGATATAAATCTATATACAGAACCTTAAATAAATTGAAGAAATTAATTTCTTAGTTTCTTCCTCTAACTTTGCTGCTTTCTCTTTTTTGATTCTTTCTTCTTTTTCTCTTCTTCTTTTTGCTTTTGCCATTCTGGTTTTTCTTGCTTTAGTCTCTATTACTTTCTATATTCCTTTGTATTACAAAATAAACTACTTACTTATTTGTAATATCTAAACCTTAGGTACACTCTCAGAAATTTAAAAGTGATTTAGAAGTTTAATAGTAATGACAATGACAATAATGATTAATACAGATGTCAATGATAATAAGGGATAATGATTGATGATAAATGATGAAGATTAATGTTATTAAGTCTGAGGTCTAATCTTCAAATATAGAAATATTTATACAAAATAGTGATGGTCTGTATACAAGTTATTTTCATCACATGATCAAAAATTGGACATAGTAGGGCTATAATCTATTACAGCAGATGTTAGACTAATTTTATAAGATAACTAATTATGTCACTATATTGATATGCTTGTATTTCTATGAATACTGATCTCCATATAATGCTAGTTTAATGAGTGCTTTCTAATACAACTTTGATTGTAGGAATCTGTTTAGTCATTCCTAAAATAATAGCTAATGAAACTTGTAGTTACTGATAGTCTAATATCTCAGTAATCTGTTGCCACTTTTATACATCCTACATATATGCAAATAACTCTCATTTGGAGCTTTTCAGTGCAACTTAGTTTGTGAGAATTAGTCTACTGGTTATAGAAATACAAGTTGAATGAAGTTTGTGATACTCTAGGCATCTTATTATCTTTACTTCTCCCATTTTCCAGTTGATTTCAGAATTGTGGTAAGTTAGCCATAGTATTCCCAAGATTACACTCCACTTTTATCCTTTCTCTATATCCTTAGTAATAAATATTTACTTCCATTATATACTTGATAGATTTCTTCTTGTTAGAAAAACTATTTACATTACATATATAAATAGGCCTCTTGATTTTTAAAAAATTTAAACCCCTGTTTTTTTTACAAACTCTAAACTCATTACTAATCTTGTTACACTACTATTCAATAACACTTCCACCATAATTTCTTCCTACATATCTATCCTCTCTAATTCAATTTTTACTATTACTTCTCTCAACAATTCTTCTTTTTTTATCTTTCTTGCTTCTACTAATCTTTCTTTCTTCTTCTTTACTCTTTCTTCTTTTAACACCATTTTTCTATCCTTTTTTACTTTACTTTCACTTTCTTCTTCTATATTCATCACTCTGCTTGTCAACACTTGAAATTTATCTGAAGATTCCAATGTTACAACCTTCTTTACTTTCTTTATCCTACAGTTCTTTACAATATATCTAAATCCTCCACACTTAAAACACTTTCTTTTCTACACTGCTCTTTCTCTATTCATCTATCTTTATCTATTTTACTTTTTTTTTGTTATTTTCACTCTCTTTCTGCAAGTACATGTACTTGCTATAAGGCCAACATATTGTTACTATACTGTATAACATTATCTATTTCAGAATCTTCTACAATCTTCTCTGTATCATATGATTGTGACATGTGTGTGACAGTCACAAGTTATGTCACATCACACTTTTATCTAAGTCCAAAAGAAAAAAGAAAAAAATTCAGAAGATAAAATAAAGTCTATCATTTACAACTCTGACATGCTACTCATTTGAATATTTAGATATATTCATCCTCAGTTCATTAACTTTGTTCAAGCTCCTTCAACTTTGCTATCTTTTACAACATTTTGTTCTCTCCTTTAAATTCTTTCTTTATTTCTTTAAAAATTACTTCATTATTTCAAACTCTAATATTTCTGCTTCTAAATCTTTTATTGATCTGGGTTCTAATCTGAGAGTGACTAATGATTACATCAACCATCAGTCAAGAATAATAAGAGAGTAAAAGAATAGAAAGAGCTCTGAGTTGAGTAGTCTTAAGAAAGACTATCAAGTTCTAATATTATAATTCAAGACTTAGAGTTAAGTCAAAAAAAATCTTATATAGGGTTTATATAAGAGAACTTAATAAAGTTCCTGAGTACAATGTATCTACCTTATATGTTAGGCTGTTGGTCTATACTACACTAGACCTAGTCTATTCTAAAGAGCATGTATAGTACATACTGTTAACATATAGTATAAAACTTTTTATATCCTTCTATGTGATATGATCATGTGACCAATGTGTGATATCTTGTCATGTCATGTGATGTCACATTAAAGCCTAACTTTAAGTTAAAAGTAAAGTAAAGTAAAGTAAAATAAAAAATAAAATGAAAAAATAAAGTCTATCATTCACAACTTTAATACTAATCTAGATTAACTCAGATAACTTGTTCTTCCTAGCAACAACTTCTACTACTCTACTATCTTACTGACTAATTTAAAATATTTATTATTTTTAAGAAGAGAGAATTGTTATAATTCAAACTCAAGTATAAGAGTAAGAAAGAAATCTTATATTAGATTAATACAAGAGAACTCAATAGAGTTCTAAGTACAAAGTGTCTCTCTTATATATACTGAGCTAATAGTCTATACTATACTAAACCTAGCCTATCCTAAAGATTATATGTTATTTATAAGATCAATATATGGTAAACATGTTATATAATATAATATAATTATTTTAAAGCCTTTTATATCTTTCTATGTAATGCATGATCATGTGACTGTGACTGTGACATCACACTAACCCCTAATCTTAAGTCAAAAATATAAAAAAGTAAATGAAAATAAGAAAATAAGAAAAGTGAAAATAAATAAAATCTACTATTTTCAAGTTTAACAAGAATGTTAACTTCTCTATTGTAATTCTAAGCTTGGCTCAGATTGCAACTTAGACAAAGACTTGAGTAAGAGTAAAGAAGATAATCAATTGATAAAGTATAAGAATACATGTTTATATCTAATATTATATATATTTAATAATCATAAGGAATATATATGGTGTTCTTAAGGAAACAATAAGAAAAAAAGGAGAAAAACATAAAAAGAAGACAAGACACAGTAAATATGAGTTAGAAATAAAACAAATCCCAACACATGTTTGATTTATGTCAAACATAAGACAAATATCTGTTTAATATGAAATAACAATTGTAATATTCTCTAAATAGATAAAATTACTCTTTTACATAGACAAGTTACAATGAACTTACTATACAAAGCTTCTACTTAAAAAAGTATATACTAATAAATACTACTTATTTAAACAATAAGTATGTTTAGATACAAGCTTATGTTTGGTTTACACTATCTATAGCTAGTCTTTCTCTAACTAGTTGATATATCTCTCATATTTAGGATCTAGCAAGCTTTCTTGATTAAGAGCTATATTATCCTTAATTAAGAATGAATAGAAAGTAAGAGATAAGAGAACTTTGTATTGAGTAGCCTCAGAAAATAGTATTAGAATTAAAGATAATAAACTTATTTTATTTTTATTTTATTTCTCATTTTTATTTTTATTTCTATTATTTTTTATTTTCAGACTTGGGCTTAAGAGTTAGTGTGATGTCATATATCAGTCACATGTCACAGTCATATGATCATATATTATACAGAATATCATAAAAGATTTTAAAATAATGATATTATACAATATATATTACACATATTGATCTTAAGATAAATACATGCTTTTTAGGATAGGCTAGTATAAATAGACTATGAGCCCAGTGTATATAAGATAGACAGATTGTACTTAGAAACTTTATCAAGTTCTTTTATATTATTTAATCCAAGGTTCTTTCACTTTATCTCTTGAGCCTAAGTTTATAACAAATAGATATCAAGTTCCAATATTATAACTTAAGCTTAAATATTAAATATATACTACTTGACTAGTCATTGGTCTATATATCTTAATTCTAACCTATTTTAAAATATGACTAAGTTTTTCTGATAATGTTCCATCTGTCACATGACTGTGTGACTGTAACATAATATCATGATTTTGTGACTTATGACTATTACATGTGACTTTTTGTTATACCCTCTTAGCTAAGTCTAAATAAGCTAAATAAATGAAATGAAAATGAAAAATAGGAAACTAAGTACAAGTTCAAAGTCCAAGTTTATTTGTCTAAGCTGTCTTTAACCTAGAGTTAGAGTTTAGGAAGACAATATAAGTCAGATAAGTAGACTGTAATCTCTTAGCCTGAAATAAAATCATTACCATGTTCTGGTGTTGACAGCAATATACCTCTCTTTTTGATTAAACTCATGTCCTAATCACTACTGGTCCTTCCTCTGAGTGACTAAGTAACATGCAGAGATGCAACACATAAGTTAAAGCTAAAGGTTATTTGATATGTGCCATCCACAGACCTCAACCACTAAGATGTAAACCACACCTAATCCTAGGTGTTCCAATCATAGTTGATTCTTTGGCTTTAGTTTCTTTTTCACGGCTTTGAAAAACTCCTTGAACGCTTTTCACAATCAATTCTGTTCTTCATTGACACATGTTGTCAAGAGAACAGTCTTATGTTACAAAACCTCGCAGCCTGGTATTCAGCATTTATTACTGCTACCCTAAATACCATTTCATGTGATCATATGCACTGAGTTGTGAATTAAATCGTAACATTCGGAAATAGCAGAGATGAAAGACCGGGCTGCAAAACCAAATTCATGCAACTGAAATATTTGGCTGATGTCTTCGATGTGTCGTTGTGTGATGAAGGTGGTCATTCTATTGGCATCGCTCTTAAGGGAGTCTTTATAGCCAAAAAGGGAGATGACTGAGAATCGTCCGTCCCATAGACTTGGATCAACTGGAGCAT
>Ga0157364_1001337_pt1 | contig 20683 bp, 14 predicted proteins | sample AttsexASBM2_FD_111476 | JGI IMG/M metagenome (GOLD analysis project Ga0157364, IMG submission 111476) | Fungus gardens microbial communities from leaf cutter ant in Ribeirão Preto, State of São Paulo, Brazil - Atta sexdens ASBM2 | ecosystem: Host-associated > Fungi > Mycelium > Unclassified ...
ATTCAATCGGAATTTCAATTTCTGACGCTAACGAATAGACATGAAATTGGAATTTTGTTATAATGCGAAACATATTCGACGTATTTTCACGCCTATAATCCAGCAATGCAAAAATGTATAAATGTTCTCGAAGGATCACGTTGAAGAGATAATAAGTTGCTTCAATATTTTATTTTGAAGCAACTTATTATCTATATTAAAAATATTTTATTTTGTAGCTTCGAGAATGATTTTTTTTTTTTTTCGTCGAACGCGAGAGTGAATCTCATCCATTCATTTCGTATGCATTGCGTATGTCGTACGTTTAATAATTGCACGTAAATCAACGTGGGACTCGCACTTTCAACGAATGAATTATTTCTTTAGAAGTAATTTTTAATAGCACCTGTTTATCTCCAGGGATATGAAAGCGAGTATCATTGCTGCATTTGTGCATAACTTTTGCGCGCGATCTTTTTTATCGAGGTGAAAAAAAAAGACTCGTTCTATCATTTCTACCGCGAGGTTCATTATTGCGTAAAATTCGACTGAGTGACTTCGTCTCGCAGTAGACTGCAGTTTTGACCGATCGTGTGAAATTTTGACCGATGCGTAAAAACGAACGCGGCGGGCAACATTCCAGTCTCGAGCCGAAACATCGTCGCGCTTTATCGACGCGTAATAAAATCGGGTGTAAAAAAAAAGAATCAACTCTACCTCCGCACAGTATCACCGCAATTTTATTTCGCGAAACATCGATGGAAAAGACATTATGTGGTTTTACTCTCGTTGTTGTCGGACGTGTTTGCAGAGTGGGCCTATGATGTTTGATGCGCGCTACGTTATCAAAACCATTAAAAAGAAGTCGATTCTTTAACGAAATAACAAAGACGTTTCGTTGAAATGCTTGTCAACCACCGTAAAATCTTTCATGACATCGAAGACAAAAAACGTGTACGAACTTATCGTAAAACATTTCTTCGCCACTATCGACTTGTTGACTGGTTGGATACAATATTGGCAGCGGGTTAACTCTTCGCGATCGAGGCGCAATTGCCATCGGCTGAAATGCGATATTCCGCGATATCGAAATCTACATGCGATTGAATTTGGCGGCTAGTTTGGTTGTATCTCGCCCGTGGCGAATCAATTTATTGGATCCTTTCTCTGTGGTACATGTGTTTGATCCTTTGTACATAATATACGCATATGTAAGGTATTTATATCAGAATAAGGTATTGTGAGACTCGGGTTCGACATCAGCATGAGAAAAACAAGTAGCACGTTGTTGCATATCCTATATCGTATATCGATATTATTATCAGTTCTATAATTAGCCTAATTAATCGAAAATTATTCTTCTCCGTTTATTCTTAAATAATACAAAAAAAAACAGTTTTTTAATAGGTAGAATGGATTGACATTTTGATCGAAGAAATATTATTTTATTATTAATAGAATAATATTTTTAATAGAAAACTTTACTTTTCCATTTATTTTTAAATAATACAGAAATGTAGTTTGCCGATAAGTAGGATAAATTTTGGATGAAGAAATATCGTTTTGTAGCATTATCGATTTCAATGTGTGATATAAAAACATATTATCCTATTCTTAACTCTTATCTCCTTATTTTATTTACCCTTAACTAATATATAATGATCTTACAGATCACCTTTTGTTTTATCCCTTCATTTTCCTTGTTTTTTAGCCTAGAACCTTTTCTTCTATTTTCCTCTTAATAATAATATAAATGTTTTCTTTTTAATATTTCTATCTTGCAAGTAATTATGGTAATTTAAGAAATTACGGTGTTAGTTAAAAGAGAAAAAGATACGGGCATGTTGGCTAAATATTAATTTATTCTTCTCATGGAAATTGTGTGTGCAAATATTTCGCGATATTAAATGAAAATGGCATATCAAAACTTACAAAGTTAATTTATGTAAATAAATATTCAGAAATAATATTACGGATTAAGAATTAAGATTATATTCTTATTTGCGCGATATCGCATGCATCAAAACCGCAAAATTCACCACGTTGTGATGATTAGGATCTTTTCCTAAATGCAATGTCCTTTGCCATGTCGTTGGAATCGTGCCATCTCTTTCGCCAAGAAATAAGATTCTCGAGTAATAAGAACCGCGGACACGCGCGCAAATGTTACATCTGCGCGGTAAATTCTCCTCTTTTCTAGATGCCTCGCGGGGGAATATTTTAACGTACGTGAGACTCTACTTCTTTTTTTTAGCGTGTCACGACGCGTCTAATTTCTCCGCAAGGACAAGGGAGAAAAGAGAAGTCTGACAGGCGTATCGTAGCACGTGCGGCCTGTTAACGACGACAAGGCGACCGGCACCAAACAGAAAGCCTATTAATAGAAGTGAGCGCCAGGGGCAAACGAACCTTCAATCTGCCGGCTTCGAGTTTGATCAGGCAGTAATCCGTCTTGCCAGCAGCCAATAGCAGCATAGCATCGGCGAGATGAGTTCGGAACCGGAAACTGATGTCAGTAGCACCCTTGGCCTCTTGAACCGGAAGATGGATGTAACTCGCCCCGTAAAACGACACTGTAAGTTTAACAAATTTAATGCATTTAAGTTGTACAAAGTGGAAGACCGATGATGCGCGTTATTATACAGCGAACGGTTTTGTTGGTAAGCGAGAAAGAGTTGGAGGAAAGAAAGATAGGAAGATGTACTATTAACGTTGCGCAATCCTTCATTTTAATTTACGTAATGTTGTAAACGTTCTTTCTTTTACCCTCTCTTTCTTGACAATCCCAGACCGGTCTTGGAAATTGTACAGCTTTCTCGTATAGCGATGAAGATCGTTATTACGGTTGATTTATATTTCACTCATTAATATAATAGTAATTAAAATATGAGTTTACGAAAAAATTATAACCGTTGATCGCGAATACTTCTATTTCTATATAAAACAAGAAGTGAGGTGAATACGTTGCAGTTGGCGCGCAAGATCTCATTTTTCTTCAGTGCTGAGGAAGAGAAATTAAGTGTCACTCGAGAAGTTTTATTTCGTTCATCTGTTTCTCCGATAACTTTTGAATTGCGAGCTGAAGGCTTTCTTCAGGAAATTTCATATATTTATCGTACCGCGTCGTAAGCAGCGGTAAATAAGTAAATAAACTGCAATGACTATAAACGAAGATAAACAACAACTTGGTACGATTTTACAAATCTTGTGAGATAGTCTTCTAACTCCATTTACTTATTTTTAAAGACAAATATTAATTTTTCAATTATGTTTCATTCCGTCACAGTAAGAAAGCGTTATTAAAAAATCTAAGCATATATGTTAGATGTACATTATTAAATTCATAATATCAAATTATCTAACTTGAGTTATTTTTAATCATTTTTATAGCTCGCTACTGTTACTTCTCAATATATCGTTAATTATAATTAAAACAATGGAGTTAATCAATTTAACTCGAGAAAATATATTAAATTAGATTAAAATCTAGTTTATTATTTACTAAATACACGTTCATAATAAATGTTATTTACTTTAAAACTAACCACAGAAATGAAATGATTTACATTTTAATACACATGGAAGTTGAAAATAACAAAATAATATTTAACTCGGATTTAATTACTGTTGCTCCTTTAATATCTAATGGTGTATGACGATTATAGTAACTTCATATAAAGAGCACTAAAAAGTACAAATGCACGAAATCGACTTAAACTTTAATTGCTCTACCGATTTCCATAACTTTGAAATCTATTTTATTTCCGTCATTTGAAAAATTCTTTCATTTCCATAAATTTTCGTATTCGATGATCATTCAGAACGTGAGTAATATACATGAAAGTAATTTTTTCACGACATTAATAGATGTAATAAAAGTTTTATTTCCGCGTGAAATCGTTTTCCTGCATTCATATCAACTGTCGTTCACATACGTCAAAACAGTCATCGTGTCGAAACAAAAGAACGATATTTCCAAATAAACGGTACTCTTGGTTAGTTCAAAGCCTTTTTTCATATTTATTGGTATGTTTAAACCACGGGGCAGGAGATGAAAAGTGTCACTTTTTTAGATTGACATGTTTAGTAATCAGCGAATGAAAATGATAGATTCTGACGATCTAAAAGTTCAGAAAGATTATAGAGACGCGCATGACAATAATTAATCGCAATATTTAGAAATGTATCCCTGGATTCTAAATTTTCAAAGTCTATTATAGCGAGTATTCACTCGAGCTACTTCATTAACAAAAGCGGTAGAAGTGAACCTGGCGGCAGGTTGATGAATGGATCGTCAAAGTTCTCCGAGTCTCCCGGGTGTTTCTACGGACTTAGACATCGTTTTACAGCAGTACAAATATCGCTTTTGCGGACGCTTAAATAAAAAGTGATAAATAGAAAATCTACGGTTAAGTCCGTTAAAGTTCTCGTGGATCTTCTATTCAGACTATTACGGTTGTAAAATATTCTCGATTAGTGAAAGCACGTTTCTAAAACGAGCATAAGTATAAAAGAAGCGCGTCGATGCTTCGATTGAGCCGATGAATGACCAGCTTCAATCGCTTCAAACGAGCAATGAGAAAATCCCGTATCTCGCGGCGCGTCGTCTATAGACAACATATAAAGGAATGAGCGAAGTTGCCAGAGGTTTATTTCCCACCCCCGTAAATGATCTAAAAACGCGTTCAAGTACGTGGAATAACTGCACGGACCATTAAGTACGAAGAATCTCCCTTTCTCTCTTGCTCTCTATCTCTCTATCTCTCTTTTCTCCCAACCATCTCCTTCACGGTTAGCCGGTGCATAGAAACATTAACGTCGACCGCAAATCGATCCTAGGTATTGCCCTCGGTGTTTTGCAGTTCATTGCACCGCGGCTTACTCAATTCGCGTTATCCACGAATCGCAATATTTGCGTATGCTCAAAGGGATGATGTAGAAGTGTTGATGCTCGTCAACTCTCTCGCATGACCCATCAAGTAACGATTCAAAGCCCCAAGCGTTTCTCGCCTAGACAAGTTAATATTTGTAAAATTGTTAACTTGGATAATAATAAAAACTTCAAAGTTGAATTTTACAAAAGAATTAAAATTACTTTTAAAAAGTTTTGAGCTCAAATAAATTTTATTTAATTTTAAATAGTCACGTTTAAACAATTACCTATTTTTAAATGTGTATTTCATAAATTAAATTAAATTTTTTATAAAATTAACACAATTGAATTTTATAATTATTAATTTTAATTCAGATAAAGAGAGAATTATAATTAAGATAAAGAAAAACTTACAGAATACATAAATAAATCAGAAGGTATTCTAATATGCTTATAATAAATGATAAATATCTGTTTATATATCTAAAAATTTCATGTTTTAAGATCACTACACATATTTTACATATATATCTAATCTCAAATATTTTGCAATATATTTGAGACATACGTTTGACAACTGTCCGTATATAGATTGTTATTCACATATCGTACACCCGATATGTATCAATCCATACGATTCGCTATGTAATTACGATTCTCGGCGGCTATATATATGAATCGAAAATACAGATTCGATTGTTATTCGATGGGTTATTTGTTTTATAGAATTACTAAAAATCGAGATCCGCTTTTGCAGTACAAAATAGCAGGATTGTTACGTAAAAGAGATCGAGTTAATCATGCGAATACATCCGCTAGCGGTGTTCCATGAATTTCGGTCACAAAGAGGAATTTATTTTATACTAGAAAATTAAATAATAAATTGAAACTTGCTGACTCGTACGTAGAGTGTATTACGTAGTTATTTTACAAAAAGTTTATCTCTGGCGTAACATCGAAATATCATTTTGCACATTTGCGTAGATGACGGATTAGTCGAAATGAAAAATCGTGTCGCATTTTTTAACAAGTAGATCTTGTTATCGTTGAAGAGAATATTTTTTGAGATCTTGATATAAACGACATAACGAATAGCTAATTCGCTGTAAGCTAATGCATTCGCGACTGTACCATTAATTATTAGGCTAAGTGAATGCATCGGTCTTTCATAATTTCAGGAATATATCTCAGATTGAATTTTCCATGTTTTCTCATTGATTATATTATATCGAATTTCACTGAATATATCAACTGACCTGCATTCAGTATAAATCAAAATAATTGTATATATAGAATAGAATCTCTCTCAGTTCATGTTATGAAGTAGCATTTTTTAAACGAACGTTTTGTTGCGGCTTTCGTAATTGTATTTTTCTTTACGAGCCGTACAGATTGTTCGCGTTACATCCGTACCCAAACGTAATTGACTGGCGGCTTTCGAGAAAAAGTATACAGTACATTAACGCGGGATGGTGGCCGCGGTCTCTCGCAATGTGACTGGCAAATGGAAATGACCTCGTAAGGTTTCATGGAAACTGCCGGGTATTCTACTCCCTGATGATTCTTTCAACGGATATCGAGAGTTGCATGCACGCGAAAATAAAAATTAGCAATTTACGAATCGATCATTTTAACCAATCTCAATTATCCGTCGATATCTAATTGCATCCGCGCCGTATACAATAAAAATGATTAAAGACTGTGAATGATAGACGAGACGTATATTTTTGTCTCTCTCTAAGCCCTTGAAAATTAATCGTAGTCTGAAATTATTTATCATGAAATCCTAAAAAATAAAAGTCCTAAAAAAGTCTGAAAAAAGTCCGAAATAGGTCAAGCTATATGTTTTACTTTATATTTTGACGATACTATGTAATCACTGTAATTGAGTACTTACAATAAAGCTTAGACTCTTATTGGTTTTTATCTTATTATTGCAAAAATATTTAATTGCATTATAATATACATTATTTTAGCGTATCTTCGCAGATATAAACCGCATGACCGGCAAAAAATACATGGTCGATGCGACGTGGTCATGCAACCTGAATCTCTCTTTCCCCCCCCCCTCCTTCCCCCCTCTATCTTTCTCTCTCCCTCTCTCTCTCCACGCGTATATTTTTCGCGAGAATATGTATTGTATCCAGTCGGAACCACCGGAATGTGTAAAAACAAATGCGCGATATGCCACGCGCAACGCGGTGCGATGCGACGTCTCGCACGCGCCACGCAGATTAATCCGACAAACGGGAAACTGATTAGCGAGCAGCAGGTATCGCAAACTCATTTTGTTTCGGGATAAAGCGAAAAATATAATTTCACGATCAGCCGTGAATAATGTACAATGTATGTCACCGATCATGTTTCTTAACTATTATGGCACATGTTATTTATTGTTACATTTCGTGCATAAATTATTTAATCAGAATTTAGTGTGTAATTCCGTATACAAATAAACTATGAATATATATATATAAGTAATAGGAGCCGACAAAAGTTTTGAAAAGTTTGCAATATACATTAACACGAGTGGCGAGTGCATGGATGTATGTCGAGTATACAGATTTTATTGGTACGGAAATACGCGACACGACGTTTTGTCGTATTGATTGTTACCAGCACAGTAGGAAAATTTTTTTTAGAGTTCGATGGGAACGTTAACAATTTTTTATTTGTACTTACACCATACACACGAGTACCGCGATCAGACCTCTTGTTAAATTTAGATCAATTTACTAAGGTATAGTTCTGGAAAGAGCGGTTTTGTAAAAATTAATGACGCATGGATTACATGTTTCGATTACCCGGTCGAAATGTTAAACCATCGAGCATTGCACAACGAACACACCGGTAATACATACACAAGTGTACTTCGATGTGTATTGCAACGGCGTATGATTTAGTAGCAAGTTATTACTTCAACGTGATTTCCGTATTCGATTATTGCAAATTGGGTAAATTTAATTAGCGAGTCTGAAAACGTTCACTTCCATTCTTCCCGCTTGCCTGATTTTTCTATGGAATTTTCTATATTGTAAAATGTTAAAAAATTTATTTTTTATTTTTATTATATAATTATATATTTAACTGATTGTGCTTTTTAACTAATAAAATGTATGTTATGCTACTTTATGCTCATTAACTTTAATTATCTTTTTTTCAAGAATACAGTCTATTTGAAATAAATCTTATGCAGTACATGTAAATAATGTCGAAAAAATTTTAATGATTTACTTCGCAAAATTACAAAATAATATTTCCCAACCTCCAGCATATAGTCGCATATAACTGACTGTTCCTCGTATAAAATATCTCGCGCTCCGGTATAACGAAGGACATAATGCAAATATTTAATAATATGCGCGAAACTTTGGGATAATAACGACAGGAAGAGAATAGAAACAGCATATTCGAGTTAATCATAAAGTAATTATAAAATGTAAAAAATTGAATTTAATAGTATACTATAATATCCTAGTACCTACAAAAGAAATATTAGCTTAAATTTCTTCTTAATGAAAGAAGATCCAAAGTCAATTGTAAGTGTAATTATTTATAGTAACATTAGAATTATAAGAAATGCAAAACTACGGAAAGAACAATTTTTTTTACAATATTAAAAAAATTTAGCTAGATAGAGATCTAAAAATAATTTTGTTGGTCCATAAAATAATTTCGTAGGATACTCAAGCTTAATGAGCAACACTGCAAAATGTTTTGACATTCCAACAGCCAGCTTTGATCCTACATAATATTTTTAATAATGTAACAAAATTATTTCAGATCTCTCTACACTCTTTGATATATCAAAAAAAGTCCGAACTCAATTTCTTTTTAGTTAAATAACATCTTAACTCCCGTGTGTCAAAATGTAAACTAATCCAGTTTTGTGATTAGTTTTAAAATAAACAACATCCATATTAACGAATTATAGATTTAATAAATAATAAATTAAAAATAAATTTTATACATTTTCTTGAGTTAAATCATTTAATTTCATTTTTTTTTAAGTAGGAACAGTAGTGATCTATACAAATGATTAAAAATAACTCAAACTGAATATAATTCGACATTCAACAATATATTTTTAAATACTTTAGCAAAACCGCATTTTTTCCGTGAAAAGTCCCTCTTGATAACTCTGGCAAATGAAAATTTTAAACTTTGATAAAAAAGTTTTAAACTTTAATAAAAAAAAAAATGAATCGAATTATTTAAAGCCATTCCGAATATCGATTCAAAGTGAATTGGATTTTTTTTTATATCTTCCGATTTTACATTCGCAATTATTACAAATAATTGTACATTTATCATTTCGATTCTCGCTTTCCTATCCTCACTATTATAATTTTATATTGGAGATATTTTTCATTTATTTTATAAATTTCTATCATCGCAAGTATTGAAAAGTGGTAATTTCAACTATCCGCTGGCTATTCGCGGATTAAGGATTAAGAGACTTACGGTCGATATAATCGTTTGCGGGGGTGTTTACGAAGGGACGTCGCGCCGAATGCAACGCGGCCATAGTCTCGCGCACTATTAAAAGCGCCTGGCGATGTACGTGCGTGGCGACCATTAAACCGCTCCCGCTATAAGTAAATTCGCGGGAAGTACTCATGCCGGCGGCCATAAAAGTTAATCTTCGCCGCTCTTTCTCGCGCACGGCACTATTCTCGCCTCCCTTCATCCTCATCCGAGAGTTGGACGATGCGGAAAGCGAAATCCGTATTTCTTTCGACGTTACCCCCGCAACCGAGGTAGATAGTATAAAACGCGGGCGCGTGGGAGAGAGATAAGGAAGAAAAGAAAGGGATACGGTAAGCAAAGGAAGGTCGCGAGTCGTGATTCTCGTGTGTCTTACCTTTTTCGTCCGTTTGGCAGTAACCCAACAGCGAGGCTGTTACCGCTAAGAACATTAGCAGTCCCATGTCGGTGAGGAACGTTGGCCTTTTCCGGTGCATCTTCTTTTATTCAACCAACCTCGTTCGTGTCCACCTCCTCCCGCAGACTCCCCGCAGACTAGCGCGCACTCTCTCTTACAAGTTCCACTTCCACGGGGGGGTGAAACAGGCAACACCGGTCTGACGAACGACCTCACGGACCGGCTCTTAAGGGATATCGATTTCACGTGACGGGGGTTACAAAACGCTATTTACGGGGCAGAGCGGGCTAAGATTCGAACGTACTTTTCCCATCCATTTCTTGCTCTCTCGTACGTCTTCCCCGTCACGCGCATCGCAGAATCTTCCTCTCTCGCTCTTTCGCGAGGCGTTTGACGTCAACGAAAGAATCACGACGACGATGGTCGAATTGAGACGCTTCACGTGAAGCGCTCGCTTATCGATCGTAGATCGGAGTGCGCAGTGCATCCGCAGGGACGTTAACGGTTGATTTAGTAGAAAAGTGTAAAACCGCCGAGTGCTCCCACGAACGTAGTCGTCGTTCTCGCGGGATAACGTATCTCCCAGAATGTGGTGCGAACGGTGCGAAGGCTGGCATCTCGTTGCACGTATTCCCTTTGGTCTCTCGTGCCGGTGCCGCACCGCTGCCGATTCGCTCGAATCTGAAAGAAGAGCGACGCACAGCTGCAGAACGACGCGCTACGTACAGATTTCTGTACGATATGATGTTCTGTACTGCTAACACCAGGCTTTGAGCTTACGGGCACGTACACGCTCGCGTTGCAGAAAACCCGCGCTCGCGAAAACTCGAGTCAAAGCATTCAAGCAGGTGCGTTGAACTTCCGGGATTTCCGAGAGTTTTCAAATAAAAAAAGAAAAATATTTTTATTTTAAAATATTATCTATTATAACAAAAATGCGTAGAGGATAATTTATTAATAAGATTTTTTAATTCTATTAATACATTAACTCACATAGAGCACAATTTTGAACTAATATTAATTGTTAGTTGTTTTCTTTAAATATAAAGTAAAGGATATAATCTCTTAATAGCTGAATTTTATTAACTCTTTTATAAAGTGCATTTTTAAAATATTCAAAAAATAGAATTCGATCCGACTCTTCGTGCCATAAGAAGGTAAAATTTTAGAAAAAATAGATTGCTATTGAAATTTGATGACGACTACCGATCGATATCAGCAGTTTTAAAAAAATCAGGAAAATTCATTATGTACATATTTATTCTAAAATTTCCTCTGGGTGAGATTTCTCATAATCAATATAAAATACAATATGATAAGAAAACAATTTTTAAAAATATTCTCTTGATAGTGAGCGATTATTTTATCGTTATATATTTGTTTCGGCGATGTAAATATGTAGACTATTGTAGACGGTTATGAGAGAGTTCTTGCCGAAGTTTTTCCAAAGAATTATTTTCAGGATGAAAAAGCAGCAACGTGCCGCGTGACGCTATTGTTCGAAAGCATCATAATCTCAGTGAGCCTGGTGTAAAAAGCAATAAACGTAAAGCTAATATTTTTCGACCAAGATATTTGCGAGCCCGTTATAACGCCGGAATTAATATACTCGCAGACAATTTTTAAAATATCTGGAAATATCGATAAATAACTGTTTGAAGATACAATATATCTCAAATAATAAATAAAAAATATTCTTAGCGATACACGATGAATAAATCTCACTGTCGGCTACATTGGAATACCGCAGTTGTTTCGAGATTGCAGCAAGCAGACCGAAATTCAGAGCAATGTATATTCTTGATAATCCAGTCGATATAATCATAGCAAGAGAGAAGCTCCATTTCAGCCAATCACGCGTGCGCGAATTCACACGATGAGAACGAATTTCGTGTACGTCGCGTCGGCTGTCATCTAAAATAATTATTCCCCGTTGGAGGTGAGAGAGGCGTCGCGTCGCCACTACTCGCAACCACGAAAATTACCGTGGTTGAAATTAAAACTACTTGAAACCCCGCGCTCGTGCGCGTTTGTGAGCAGTACGGTCCGGAGGAAGGCGGTATTTTTCCGCGATGCGGAAAGCCCCCTTGCATTCCAAATGTGCGAGCGTTCGCTTTCTTACGATAAGAAGTTTTCCGCGTAAGGGAGTAAAAGAGGGATTTTCACACTGCGAATCTAAACATTTAAACGACTGTGCCAACCCGCAACTTGGCACTCTCCTTCCTCTCATTCTGCCATTAGTTTACTTCGGAAGTTTCTCATGAGAGAAGAAAAAGAAATAGAAATAGAGAGAGAGAGAGAGAGAGAGAGAGAGAGAGAAGAGAAAAAGAGATAAAAAATGAGAGCGATACGAAGGAGAAGAAAGGCAGCTTCGAGGGAGGACTTCTCTAACGTCTCGGCCTCTGCGAATCTCATTTACAGTGACCGACATTCGACACGGTCAACGATCCTCGAGCAGGAGACGACGACGAAATAGAGAAACAAAAAAAAAAGAAAAAGAGACAGAAGCACAAGACGAGCAAAAAAGCAGTCGACACGCTCGACATGCACACGGGCCATATTTTTCGTCCTCTCGCTGCCTCCTTTTCCTCCTCCTCCTCCTTCTTCTCCTCTTCTTCTCTGTACAACTCGTCCTCTACATCGTCGATCGTCTCGACGCAACACTTTACATCGCGGGAAAAAAGCGCACACCGATTGCGAGCCGATTGTTCCTATTCAACGGACGAGGGCAAAACAAACCACCCCCAACTGCAACCCCTATTTCCAGCCGTCGCGATGAACGAGACTTCGAACGCTCATCCATAACACAACCCGTGTAACTCGTTCTTGCGAAACGCATCGAAGTAGCAAACTGCACGCTTTTGTTTCGAAAGCTACACGCTCTGGATGATCCGTCGTTTTGTCGAATCTGGCTTCCTAGGTTCTATGTGATATCACTTCTCTTTTTCTCACCGTTTGTTTCCACGGTTGGCCGCGCGTAGAATCGGTAATGGTTTTGCCGCGTCTAATTGTCGCTGTGAAGAAGGGGCGTCGGGCGAAATTTACGGAAACGATGCCACTGCTCGCACAATGTGGAGACGTACATATACGTATATATATATACCCGTACACAGAATATATATGCATACACGGACATATATCGGGCTTGTAGAAAGCCGCTTAATCTCGCGGCGGATTCACATGAAATAATTGGGAGAGAGATACATCTCGGTAATTTCCAGTATTCCCCTGCTTTGGAGTCCGATTAAACGGGCTTCAGGCTATCACGGTAGAACGGATGATGTTTTTACCATACTTCTGTTTTTACCCGGTGTTGAAGAGGGTCACGACGACTGGTCGAGAGACCTGTCGCAATGATACGATACTCTCGTTCGATAGAAACACACATACACGTGCGTACTTAACGCGTTTTTGGAGTATATATGTGACCATTCCGCGCATATATGGTCACGTTTGCACAACGCGGGGTTTCATTCGCACGTAGATAGAAAGGGAAATATAATAGAAATGAAAAAGGTGCTTTCCCTAAAAGATGTAAGAAACTAATTATAGTCTGCAATTTGAAATGTGAATATGTTATAAGTTAGACTTTCTTGCAGTTGATCTGCGTTTTCACTGTCATAACTTCGAAACATATATTTTGATTATTAATATAATATTTAATATAATATTTTGATGACTAATTACAATTAATATCGATTAAATTGAAATTTGAATTAAAGAAAATTATTTTTTTTTAATTTTTGAAAAAATGATACATTCTTCTTTGAAATAGGAGTACGCATTATATATTTGTTATCGATATTCGTCATATTTTTTAAATGGTTGAATAATCCTGAAAAATAGCGTTTTATCTCGACTAACACATTTTCCATCCCCAGTTATTTCGCTCCGATCTCGCCGTGAACGGGGGAGATTTTCATCGTATTTGCGAGACGAATAATATTTTTATCACGATACATCCTGACGTCTTTTCGCCTGTTGTATTTGCGAGGATAATGTATTTGCGGATAATATTTTTATCGCGTCTCTCCTCCTCTGACTGCTACGTTACCTCAGCAATCAGTATGAGACAAGGGCAGCGCAGCAGCGATACGTTGCATCCTTTCAACAAAGCACGCGCATACACTGCATACTATGATCGGCCGTACCGACACGTAGAGATCGAACACACCGCGAATTTCGGTCAAGATAAGCAAGCGAAGAACGTAGCCTGAGTAAGCACGTCGAGCGTCAGCACACCGGAGATACATGTAGGAGATAAGGATGATGGGAGAAAAGGAGGTGGACGAAGGTGGCCAGAATTTGTGTCCGTGGACCGTGACCGCTCATATAGCCTCCCAGTCGGCGAGAAAGCCGAGGACCCGTGTAATGGCTCACGTAGGTGAACCCGTGCACGCGGCTGAAATTTAAACCACCACCACTAGCACCATCACCAACACTAGGAACCGCTACTCCCACACTAGAGAGAGCACCCACCGGTACAAGCATCCACACACTACTGCTGCCACTGCCACCGGCGTATCACCACCCACCCTTCGTAGTAGAAAGAGGGAGAGAGCGAGCGAGAAACGAATAGAGTGACAGAAATGAGAGGCGGAGTTGAGGGAGGCTAGCAACCCCCGAACCGGCGTCGCCGTCGTTTTGTCACGGAATCCATGCAGTGGACCGGTTGCCCCGCGCGCATTCCGATAAAATTCGGCGAGTTCCTCTCGCGGATTCTCTTCGTCAGGCGAGAATCGGCGAGGACATACAGCTTAACGGCCGTACGTAGCGTGCTGCGTGTACCAAAATGGTGAAGGTCGGTGCGGCGCTGCCCGGCTCGTTTTCACTCGCGACTCACGGAAGGAGATAAAGAGAGAGAAGGGGGGAAGAGAGAGAGAGAGAGAGAGAGAGAGGGAGAGAGGGAGAGAGAAAGAGAGAGAGTGTGTGTGTGTGTGTATGTGTGAGTGAGTGTATGTGCGTGATAGAGGGAGCCGGTCGTTTTCAGTCTGGTCCAGACAGAGACAGACAGAGAGAGAGACAGAGAGAGAGAGAGAGAGAGAGAGAGAGAGAGAGAGAGAGAGAGAAAGAGAGAGAGAGAGAGAACGCAAGGCGGATAAAAAGAGATATGCGTATTGGAGATAGGAGATGAAGAGAGTGGAGAGAGGACCTCGGCGCTTCGACCGGGCGCTCCTCGGCCCTCCTCTGCCGCACGACGACTGAATCTTCGGGGTGGACTGGGGAGGCTGCGCGCAGGGTCGACCCCGCTCGTTCCTGCACCCCTGGCCTGTCTGCCTGCCTGTGCTTGCTTGCCGGCCAGTGGTGGCGGCGACACGAACTACGGGGTGGACGTTGTTTTAGGATTTCTCTTTGCGACGGTCACGCATTTAGACCCTCGATGGACAAACGATGATCAAATTTGATAATGCCGTTATAAATATTAATGGTGCAGGATATGGGATGTTTAAACGCGGAAACGTCAACGTGTCGCGTTTATTCTCTTTTACTCCATCGCGATTAATTAAGCATTTTGTCGCGAACAATTAATCGTCTTGATTATCAAATGATCAAGGTTACATTCCTCCATTGTTTCCTCTACTAACAAGTTAATTTGAACTCAATGGAATAATTAATCCTTTAATCTCAGCCTTTAATCTGGATAATTATTCATGTCATACTGCACGTATCGATAGAAGATAAACATAATATGTTTAAGCAACAATCAGAAGACTAGCATTTAGGAAACGGAAACTTTGATTTACTTAGTTGAATCTTTTTTATTGAAACACGCTGATCTCCATGTATTTGTTCGTCAAACAAAAATTGCGCCAGTGCGAAATGAAAACCGGGTGGAACTTTTATTGACTGTTAGTTCTCTTTGATCACAACGAACATGTTGAGTTTTACCTTCCAAGCAAATTGAAGGATTATAATAGGAAATTGAAATAGAAGGAAGTTGCTAAAATGCATTTATATATTCTGTTACATTAATTATTTTTTTTATTTAAGTAACAGATCAAAATTATCATTTACAATTATTATAATATTGAATTGTGTATATATAAATTCTAAAATAAAAGTATGTAAAAAGTTATATTTTATTCAGAAGAAAATAATAAAAAGGAAATTAAGAAAAAGATACTTGATAATAATCGTAAATACTTTGGAAAAATATTAATTTATCGTACATAAATAATTAGGATGCCGTTTTATACACATAAATTAATATATTTTTGACTAATATATTTTTGAGGTAGTATCATTGTAAAATAAAATAAGTATATTAACACATTGCATTAAAACATCGTTATTTTTCGAATCTCTCTTTCCACTGAAATTTATTAAAACATTTTCGGAATTTAAGATTACAAGGCATTTTTTTAATCAGGCACGCTTTGTCAAATATTCATATACGTAATAATTTTAATTAAAATTATAAAAAGATTTTTATTTATTGATTTAATATATCATATAAGTTATTATTTAATTTTATATTCAATATATGCATTTATAATCTTTAGTAAATGTCAAACTGTCAGATTAAAATCTGAATTATAACATACAATTGTCTGAGCGCGACGCACTCGACCAAAAATATCCAATCCTTTATTTCGGAAGTGCTAAAGCATTCAATGAACTTTAGTATGACGTATGTAATTCTGTCCTATAAATAAATGACATAATCGTCGAGAGGCATATATTAGAGAATGTTTAAATAGATATTTTATTTTGATTACATGGAGAGACATAAACGAACATAATATTTAACAAACTAACATTATATTATTATTAATATCCAAATTTTACCGATGCAGCAACGACATATATATTATTAGGTATAAATTGTAGAGATATAACATTACTCTGGATATAATTAGCTATTCTGCATTTAGCATAGGCAAGCAGCTTGTTTGTTTCAGGAGTAATAATAACTCACCAAGTCTGCGTGTTATATACAGATACTGTTACCTTTCGACTTATAATTATAGACGTACCTGCTGAAAGATAATAACATTAATAAATCGTTAAATAATATAAGTTCTTTTGCTATCAAGTAATAGCATACATGAATAGAAAAAGAATTTACAAAAAAGGCTGCTCTGAATAATTAGAGAATCATTAACGTAATCATTTGAGATAGATTCTCATTGTCTAACGCTAGTTTCATTACTTACTGTTTAATAGTTTGCTCGGATATTGTTTTTGGTTTTGTCATTTAAGAAAAATATAATTTTTCTTACTTGCATAAATTTCTAAGAATGATCGCATTCAAGCAGCGTTGCTAGACGTGAATTTGCAAGTCACTGAAGAATAAAAAAAAGTAGGACTTTCTTGTTAAAAGTTGCTTGGCGTTCTTTTTCCGTTCAATTCGTCAAGAATAAGAGACTAATACGAAATGTCAGCATTTAAGATTTGATTTAACAGCGATTTAAGGATATAATAGTTCATGTATACAACTTTCTATGCCCGTTGAGAATACAGAATTGTGAAGGGAGTAACTAAAATGTGTTCAAATCGTGTGTATTCCCTACTCTATAAGCTTAAGCGTATATCGTATATTGCGTACGAAACTTCTCTACAAACATCGAGCATGTTTAATAAAAGCGATTTTGCAAATTATTAGTTAAATACAGTATTTGTATTTTCAACTGTTATTAATGTTCAGCAACGTTGCAATATTTCAATTGTAATCTTCAATTATAATCGCGATAAGTTTAATGAAGTTGGATACATTTGCAGTTTAACGGGTGCAAGGTTTTTGCGCTTCATGTTTTTATCTTCAATAAAGTTTAACAGCGAAATTTGCCGAAGTCAAACGGTGCAGTCCCCCGAGCGTTTTGCTAACGTAATGGCAATTTAAGCATCTCGAGAGTGAGTCAGTGGGCACGGTTTACCGACCGCCTGCATAGTTTCCCGGAGTGCACCAAGCGGCACAAGTGGCGGATTTTTGTAAGACGTGAGCCGCGAGGAAGATGACGCTTACCCGCATTCTCGAGGGGCCCATTTCCGTTTTCCCGAGCGGTTATCGTGCACGTACGGCAATTTCAGGCAAATTGTTTGTAGCGAAGCTTCCGCGAACTGAAACGAGCATATTAGCCTGCGCGCGTGGAGGAAGTTTATCTGCTCCAGTTCGCAGTGACCTGCGGACATCAAAACGATTAGAAATTTACATTTGGTATTACATGATGCTATACGCACAAATCGATTAAATGTTACGGGTTCCGAGCTTTCCAACGATTGAGGTTATTCGTTTCATTTATACATTCTTTTGTATACAGTTCAATGACTTGTGTTTTGAATTTTGGGTTGAATGTACACACGCATTTACATATGTATGTAAATATAGTTTACACATGTATTTTTCGATATATTAATGAAATCCATTAAACACGTTAGCGGTATTTGTCGGCATGCATAATTAACACCTCGTTCATGGAATATACTTATCCGCAAATATTTGTTAGTCCCATTTCGGACTTCGTTGAATTCATGGGCCACACGTGTGAAATTAATCATTTGTCGCGGCGTTCAGCGAGGAGGGGTAAAGTCAGGCAGATAATAGTAGATCAATAACAATAATTCGTGCATTTTGATCAAAATTGGCATGAGGTTACACGTAGCATAGATTTTAAAGTGGAACGTTTGCAATATCCTGCTGGAGATACGACTGGGTGATCTATTTTGTGGGCCCTTTGTGCGCCCGAAACTGCTTCTTTGCCGCCTCGTCGACGGAGCGGACAATATTTTCTTTCTCTTCTTCTCAAATTTACTTCACCCCGGGGAAATGTTGCAGAAACATAACTAGAGCGAAATAACATGATGTATCTACAGAAAGAATATGCAACGAAATTATGACAAAACGGCTTTAGCAATTGTTCTTGCTTGCAACTCTCAGACCGACCGTGGAACTTCCTTTTCTTCTCTATCTTTTCCATCGTCAAAGTTTCCGATTTCATCCTATATAAGTACGAGCCAATTATTCGCCAGTTCGGCGTTATTGGCACGACGCGTTCTCTCTTTCTCGTACAAATTTACATGTCCTCGGGGAAATGTCGAAGGAATACGGCAAGATAAAACGGTACACCGATGGAAGTGGAACTGTTCGAAAAGTCGAAGTCGCATAAAAATTATTTATACGACTTTCACGGTGGCGACTCTCGCCGCCTGCGCATATATCGACCTCCTTTACACAACTCAATTTTCCATGCAATTTCTCGTGAATGGCCAACAGTTACATACATAAGTTAATCGATTTTTTCATGCAAACATTAATTCAAGATCCACAGCAAGTCTCGACGATTTGATGAAAATATATTTGTTTTTTGCCATTTTTTCGTGCGAAAAAATCTTCTCCTCTCCTAAAAAGAACGTGAGATGTTCCTTGCCTCTTGAATTCACCTAAAATTTACTTTACCTCGGGGAAACGTTGGCACCATATGAGCAAGATGATATAAAACGTTATGCTGAGGGAATATGTTCGTTACGTTGGGAAATTACCGACATCTTACCCAGGTCGAGATCCTTAACTTTTAGATCGCATATGCGAAATACCTTTAAACCCTTTGCCGGTTTAAATCTATCGAATCTGCGAACAATATTTCCTTCTTTGAGCGAATATTTACTTCGCCCCGGGGATACGTCGCGGCCATATAAATCTGAGCGTAACGACACGGAGAATATGTGCGCGCAATAAAGTTAGACCGCGAATTGATGTGCCACTGGGTGCAAATGTAGTGTCCTTCGTTCTTTGCGACATGTTATACTGATGCTTTTAAAATAGATATGTTGATTAGTTTCTTTTTTATCATTCGTCAAAGTTTGTTTTTAAAACAGCATTATAATTTTATTGCAACATTTCTTTACAAGAAGCGTATCGTGTAAATAATCTTGCATATTATACATTATTGCGTATTATACATTATTGCATATTATGGATTATTGCGATTACCATAAAATTTGCACTAATCGAGAGACATCTACACAAAGAGATAAAATGTTTTGGATCACATTATTAACTTCTACCAAAGGAAATATACAAGATTATATCAAAATACCTTGCTGAAAAAAGTCAAGTCACAATATCTTATGTCTCACATATTATAAGAAAGCACGGAAAATATGTATATATATATATATATATATATATATATATAGAGGATATTTTTAGAATACTTATATATAATGTAATCACTCACCTCTACTAGTATATATGTATATATTTTTACCATAGCGGCCAAGATATTCTAAGGATATCGCACGCAAGAGATTTTCTTTATAATTCTACATATCTCTCGAGATATCTGAATATTTTATATAAAAGCACTTTGAAGTAATACATTTAAATTAAAATGTACTGATAATATTTTTGAAATACTTCTAAAATATGCCGATATCAAATATTTCAAAGAAATTGAGAAATTTTGGATATTTAGAATGATGATTTGAATGTATTTCTTGTCGAATTTGCCTTACTTCATTACACAGATTCCAAAAAAATATTTCTCGTGAAAACGTCCACGATAGAATTCCCTTTTTTCGAAAATCGAGCTACATGCGGTTACATTAAATAGAAAAAGATTAACGTGAACGCGAAGGAGATTCCCGACAACGATTCTCATCCCCATCGTCGACATTTCCGTCTACACTTTCACCCACAGACGCCCTCAGTCGTGTACATTGACCTCTCAACCGAAGAAAGACGAAGTTTATAAATATTTCGCGGTTTCATCGTGCTCACCCTCGTCGTCGTGCTGGCGCGCTAGAAAATGATGTTTGAAGGGCTCCGCTCGGTCGGTCCGACGGGCGGTATACTGGAATACGTTAATAGGTTCTCCTCTCCATATGCGAGGGGTCAATAGGAAATTTCGACCAGAGGAACGTACGTACGTACACGTACGTTCACACAGACAACACGAATCGACAGTTTTTACAAGGTGCGACTGTGAAACATGCGGGCGCGAGCA
>Ga0157364_1001338_pt1 | contig 20679 bp, 19 predicted proteins | sample AttsexASBM2_FD_111476 | JGI IMG/M metagenome (GOLD analysis project Ga0157364, IMG submission 111476) | Fungus gardens microbial communities from leaf cutter ant in Ribeirão Preto, State of São Paulo, Brazil - Atta sexdens ASBM2 | ecosystem: Host-associated > Fungi > Mycelium > Unclassified ...
ATATATATATATATATATATGTATATAATAATATTTATAGTATTGTGATATATTAACTTTTAATTGTAATAATGTTATGTTATAAATTGTATTATAAGATATAGCTATTATGAGATATGTATAGAGAATAAAACATACATTTATATATAATATTTAAGTATACGTATAACATAATAGGCTATATACGTTATTATCTCTTATCATTTTATAACAAAATTATTATGAAAGTTGCTAAAGTAATCGATATACTCACATTTGAGATATTTTTGTATTTTTTAACGATATATATCGTTGCACCATAGTTTGATTGACAGCGATATACGAGGTATTATATAACCAAGAACCAATCAGTACTGTCCAAAAGGTGTGTCTCGTATAGGGCGATGGATCAAAACTATACAATAAGTAAAAGAATACGAATGAATATTTGGTATGTTTGCGCAATATAATTTTGATAACATTCTTTGAATTCTTACTTAAAAAATTCGATGCGATTGGCATCGATAGCTCTATTCCAAATTTTAGACGCTCCCATTTGATAGGTACCTAGAGAGGCAACTGTAATAACTGCTGCTATCATCACGCCGACTTGTAATGCATCTGTCCAAACCACTGCTCGAATACCACCCTAATAAAAGATCAAAAAACGAATGCGTGTAGATAAAGTGTAGAATAAAATATTTTATTTATATAAGACACTCTTGAATATCTCGTAAAAAATGATTTTACTTAATTTGCATGTATATCCATACATATTTACATGTATATGTATTTAATCAGTTTATTTTCTTTTGTAACAATCATCAGAGTTAAAGTAAGTTAAGAATTTGATTATGTTTCCTCAATTTCTCGATAAAAAGCGATATTTTCCGCGACGGTATTATCTATTTCTGAAGAATTAGTGGCGTTAGTGGCGAATGCTTTTTCGAGTGTATGCAATTGCATACAGTCCACAGTATGCTCGCGCGTGCGCAAGCGGCATATAATAAACAAATTTGTAAAGAGCCACTCAACCACGATAAATTCTCATTAATACGAGATCCAACAAATTGCTCGGATAATTACAGGCGCGCGATCCCGCGATTAATCACTTCAGCGCCGGCTTTGTGATCCGCTGCTACGATAACATCCGCTCGACGTTCTCCGCGCCATTGTTTCCCCGCGCCATTGTCGGGCTTTCAGTTTCCGTCCATAAACATTTCCAGTACTAAGGCTCTCGCGTGAGATTCTTCGCGGCATTGTCCACTGAAAATTGTTTCCTACGGTAGACCGTGTCCGAGGAACTCCAGCCATCCCGCGGGAATTTGGCGAACGAGCCTCCCCCAGAAAATTAGCTTAGGCTTCCGTTCTCTCGACCGCCACAATCATTTTCATCCCCCCTGCGTATACTATTCTTGTTAACATTTAAGTATAATATGACAATCTTACGATCTTTTCACTTTAATTTTTCTTTTTACCTTAATTTACGAAAAAATTAAATGGCACGAAATCGCAACTTACCAGAACGGTGTAAAAAACACATACGATGCATACGATGCTTCCGATCAAATGTATATTGATACCGCTCACTGCAATGAATTATCGAAAGTATTAATGGAAGTAGGTTAAAATCTTAACGTGAATAATGTAGCTATATAAAATACCTTGATTCAATGCCAATGCAGGGACATAGACTACGATTGATTGGAAAAGAATCTGAAATTAATTGATTTCTTATTCAATTTACTCTTTGAAATCGTCATGAAAGCATAAACAGGCCAGATGTAGACTTACCACGTCAAAAACAAAAATTGAAGAAATCAGAATCCTTACGGTACGATTGAATCGAATTTCCAAATACTAAAAGAAGTGAACCGTGAAAATTGTGCCACGAGAGGTATACTAAACGGAATTAAATGGAAAGAACTAACCTCGTAAACAGAGTTAAGTTGTAAGGTAGTAAAGACAGGAAGATATATAGTAGCGACCACGATACCGGAAAAAAAAATCGAGAAGATCGTGATCCAATATTGCGTGCCAAAGTTGTAAATCTCCGACGGAGTACCCAAAATCGTCACGCCTGATATGAAACTACAGTTACAGATTGGATTAAATATTCTGCATAACTAATCAATCAAGCCCGAATTACACGATAAATGAGATACGAATCATTTTTTACACGAAAAGGATGATTTTAATAAAGTATCTAAAAATTTAGATACCAATCTAAAAATAGTTTCGTTGAACCATCAAAATAATTAATTAATAACCTATTAATTAATTAATCCTATAAAATTTTTTTGTAACAAGATTAATTTCAGATCTGTATATAGCTAAATTTTTAGATACTTTATTAAAATCATCCTTTTCGTGTTACTTTAGTAAGATCATTCTTTTCGAGTATGTAATATTAATCTCTAAAATTGAGGTGAACATTGTTATATGAAAATATTAAAAGAGTCTTTATTCTGAATTAAGATGTGAAATTTATGATGGCGATAAAAAAAAATTGTTTAACACTAACGAATTCTTTATTTCTTCTGTTATGTTTCAAAATATTTTAAATCCTCATTTTTCATTCATTCCTTATTTCCTTTTTTTCTTTTAATAGTCTTAAATCATATAGAATGACGAACCAAGCTTACCTAGCGACGAGAGAAGCGGACACGGGAAAGAGTCCTAAGCTTCTTCCTCCAAGCAGGTAGTCCTGTGTGTTCGACTTTTGCGCTCTTCTGAAGTGCCATAAGCCGGCTGCGGCAGACACGAAGAGCATAAGTGCAAACACCAGCCAATCGATCCAATGAAAGTATCCTCTTTCCGATACAGCTATCATCTTTACTGAAATCAAAGAGCTAAATCTATCCAATGCATTCGAAATGATGCATTATGCTTAACTAAATTTTTAAACATACATATATCGCAACATATAATTACTGTAAAATACAATTCTGCTATATTCTTAGCATATCTTAATCGCCGTTGGTTAAGTTACCATATATGAATACATAATTTATTACTATTTAGTTATTTTTATTCTATCAAAACTTTTTATATTTCAACTTCTTAATTCTTTTTTTTTCTATTATTTAATTGCACTATTATTAACTTTTGTTAATCAAACTTTTATTAATACTGCTAATTTAAATCGTAAGTGCCATTTAATAACAAATATTACAGAATCGATGATATAAATCTTAATTAATCTTGTTGATTGTGACTGCTTGCAATGACAAGGATTTTCGCATATAATTCTAATAATTATGTTAATTTTATGTTTATTTTATGTTTATTTTATGTTTAATACATTTACATGTTCAATACATGAAAAAAAAAATTATTTCACAATCACTTTACTTTATTTGTATCAAATCATGTATTGTATTTCTTTTAGATGTATCAGCGTAAAAATTGTGAGTCATATCTCAGACTACAAAGTCGACAATATTTTTAATCCACTAGTCCTACTGCAAGGACTATCGACTGACGCATCGTCAAAAATATTGCGTCAGTTTTTTATTCATTCTTGTGTAAGTCACGTTTTACTGTCCAGCGTCTATCAGTGTAGGCAGTAATTAAGTATCACGCGTTATAATAAAAATATATTAAGGATGTATGTCACGTCATCAATTGATCGCAAAGGATATTGCAAACATATCATTAATACCCGCCATCGTTAACGTTTCCCTGTTAGAGAAGCCACTGACCTGTGACTTCTTCGCACGTGCTAGTAATTTGGTCTTGTTAACGTTGAATGACAATCATAGCAGTGTTCTCAGTTCCACAGTTTGCGATGCCATCCCTCAAATCTCGTATTTCCGTTCTACATTAACGAGCGAAGTGAATTACAATTATTCGTATATTAAATTATGATCTAATCAGAGGAAGATAATTTAATCAAAGGGATTTTTAATCGTGACTAAAAAGAATTAACTCAATAAAATTAATTGAAAAATTTATAAATCATTACATTATTACAAATTCCTAGTTGTTTGATATATATACAGAGTATTTTATAAAGACTGTAACAATACTTAGTGATAGATTTCTGAGATTCATTTTAAGACGAAAATTCTAATACCAAAATATCGAAGCTAATATGGTCTTTATAAATATTTAAAATTAATAAATCATATTACCTTTTGAGCGTTCATAATATGTGCTAAAACCAAAAATTTCGTTGTCGCTTTTTACTAATATCGATATAAATATTATGCATACAGAGATAAAATTATTAATATTTCTAATTATTAATATTTATTATGTTAAAAAACTTTTTTCAACATTTTGGTATTAAGATTTTCGTTTCAAAATGATCTTAGGAATTTTTTCTTAAGCGTTATTACAGAATATTCTGTGTGTGTGTGTGTGTGTGTGTGTGTGTGTGTGTGCGTGCGTGTGTGTGTGTGTGTGTGTGTGTGTGTGTGCGTGCGTGCGTGCGTGTGTGTGTGTGTGTGTGTGTGTGTGTGTGTGTGTGTATCTCAGATTTCTATTTTTATATTCAATCATATTTTGAATATTGTTATAATGTTATTATAAAAAAGTGTCTTTGTAGTCTTTACCGATATTAGAATTTATTTGGCAGTAGATATATCTATTTCTAGTCACATGAAATTACGGGTTCAAAGTTCTGTTATTTTCTGATCAATCAGGGTCAATTGCCGAGTCGCGAGCGTTAACAAGCGGAAAGTTCGTTGGTAAACCGATTGTGAGACCATATCGGTTTTCATTACCGTTCTCAGTACAATTTGCATTGCTAATTAATATTCAAATCACCAAGGCTATTCTACGTCAAATGTTTGAAAAATTACTTGCATATTCGTCAATACCGCGAAATTTAATACGCTTCTAGAAGAGTTTCTTTTCTGAAGATAGATAAAATAGCATCTCATAAACGATAATTTAGATCGAAAGATATTTGATGAGGAAAGCTACAATTGAACTGATCTCTATCATTCTATATAAAGTCCAACAGTTAATCAACGTAATGGAATTCGATATAGCCAATATATAAGCGAAAGGACGTTTAGAAGTTGGATCAAGGATTTCATCAAATTCGAAATTTTTCAATTCCGTTTTAATTGGAGTACTTCTTACTGTCACGATTATTTAACAGTATAACATATGCTGAATGAATGTAATTAGTCGCATCAACAGTGGATAATTCGCATTTACCGACTATTATGACTACGCATAAAATAGTCGACAGATGATACATGCTTTTATTGTTATTAATAGTTCTTATATTTAGTACACCTAATTACGTGATTCACCGAGACATTCGCGAAAATGCAAGCAAGAATTCGAATATACAGCGATGCATGGATATCCTTAATCAGCGATCGGTAAGAGATGTGTAATGTGTTTGTTTAATTTTTTGTCAGATTTTTCTTTTTCTGAATTTCCCTCGTTGATTTTGTCTTTGTATAATACAAACATAATTGATGGTTTTTCTTTATAACTGAAGAAATTAAAAAAATTCTTTCCTTTTTGACAATCACGTAGAAGAACGAAATAAATTTTATAACTGCTTTATGTCATATTTAAAATGTCATATAATAAACAGTGTCTAAAATTCAATCATCCTATTTTTACCGATTGTCAAATGAACTACATTTGTTCGAGCAGAACAAGTCATTATGATATTAAAATGATGTCAAAATAACTCTAAAATGATCATTAAAAATCATTTTTTAATTATTTCCGAATCATTTTAATGTTATTTTAACGATATCGTGACTTGCTATTTTTTATTTGAATGTAGCATATGTCTCACTATACTAACAATCTGGATTTATTTCGTACAGTTCGGAGAACTGGCCGATAAAAACCTTTGAATCATATCTAACCGGTTTGGTAGCATAAGAAAAATTAAATCTATCCTGATATTCAACATTAAATGTCATTCAATCATGAACACTGGAGGAATTAAAAAAAACAATCTTGTTCGTGTCTCTATTCTCATCTTGATAAAAAAAATTATATTATTTGACTTGTTTGAAACTCGTATATTCGAAATTGTTGATGCATTACTAACCTTGGAGCAAAAATTAAAACTCGAAACTATTTCATTCCAGTCCGATTCTAGATTTCTGTTGTATCGGGTACTGCTACACTGTATGGCGGTGTTTTCAAACCGCAATCCTTTTTCCTCCAAATGACAAACAGTGATTGCGTATTTTTTTTTTTTTTTTTTTAAAATTTCACAACGTCCTTTCTTTTTTTTCCTTCTCTCTTTCTTCGTCTCTTCCCTTCAAGTTCCAGATCTTTTTTTATTGATTATTCGCGAATTACATCGTCAATATAATCGTAGCCTTCATTATCTCGGATGAATAGAATCAATAGTGAAAGAGAGTGAAAATAGTGGGAAAAATGTTTAAACTACTTTTCGAAAATTTGCCGACTGAATATCCAATCTCACGCAATAGATTTCTATCGGGAAGTTTTGACCGTTTGATTCCTCGTGAGACACATGGCGCGAGATTTCACCGCGCGATGACGCCAAGAGTATGGAATTCCTAGTATTCCTCAACGATGGTGACATATGCTCTTCGCTGTTCTTGCCTTTCAAGCGCGTGGATGTCAGACTATCATGCACTAACAGATGCGAGCGAAGTGGGACACGTCCGTAAGCAACGACCGCGATCGACTGAGCCGCAGCTCGACAGTCTCGACACTATAGCGACGATTACGTCGCGAACACAAATCACGCGTACTTTCGCTAAAAAAAGGCACCATTGACGGTAGCAGTTAGTGTACAGTCGAGACACAACGATTTAAGTGTTATCGATCAAGAGATAACTGACTGAGGAACTTATAGGCCGATATTTGTAATCGGCTTTTATTTTAAAATTAAGTGTAATATCTTAAAATTCTAATTTGATTCTATGATATCTTAAGACTGTACTTAAAACGATCTTAAATATAAGAACCAGTGAATACCGGTCTAAAACACGAGTCGCACTACACATTAAGGATTGCGAATTAGAGAATTGCGAATTACAAAATCCAGTCGAAATCAGAACGAAACGGATTAAAATTAATTATTTAACTGGCCGAATTTTAATCTCTAATTCGCAATCCTTATAGCGTTTTTGATCGTAGCGGCTTTGAACTGATCTGAATAGATTAATGACGTCACATGCTCTACCAATAATAGAGTATGCAATATCTCATTAATCCAACCCAAATCAGTTTAAATCTGGGCTACGGTCAAGAACGCTATTAGTCTCCACAACATATAGCGTAACATGGTTCTCCACATTTGCAGCCGTATTATGTCTATGACGTTATTGTGAGAAATTCATTAAAAATTCTTTCTTTTTATATTTCATATATCAAAAGATTAAACAGATTTTATAATGTAAAACATAAATTAGTTTTATGTGTACACCATACGATGATATAGAGTAGTTAGTCATATTAAATATTTCTTCTTTTTACTATTCTATATCAATAAATACATGATTTAATATCTGCGTGTATCAACGTGTCCTACTAACAGAAAAGATAGTAGTTTGTGAAAAGAGGGATTTTTTGCTATCACGAAAGAAGTTCCGAAATGTACGAATTGTATGTAATTGAAATGTATATCGTAAAGGGCTATTTAAAATCGTGTAGTGTATCGCTTATCTTTTGAAAACATCAGGAGTATGGAAAAATTGTTATCAAAGACAAACCCGAAAAATCTTGTTAAGTAAGATATCAAGATATTACGGGAATTAAGTAATAAAAGACTGTATTAAGACGATACTAACACATACAACTTGATAACATATATTTATTATCCAAAGAATTGAAAACTAATGATTATTTTGTATCGGACTTGTCATCGTTCATCAATCGTTTGAAAATCTCGTACAAGTTATATATTGTTACTGAATAACAATATAGTCCTTATTGTTTAATTCCGAAGATGTTTAAAATTAATCTTGTTTAACAATTTTTTATCAAATAAAATGTAATAAAATTTATTTTTTTTAATTACAATTTCTCTTATATTTCCAATATTTCTTCATGATACTCATTTCCGCCTTAGTTATAGTTCTTCTAGAATTTGTACATTTCTCGAAACTTCATGTTCAACTAAAAAACAGTCAAAATTTAACATTTTTTTTACAGTTTATTTATTATATGATTTATTTATTTATTATATGAATCGAAATGAGAATCTTAGTGGACAAAAAATTTTTACGAAAAAGTACAGAAAAACTACATAAATTAAGATTCTTTGTTTTTCGTAGATATTCGAAATGAGACGTAAAGTGAGATTCGTTTATCTTAGAAATTCTCAGTTTTTTGTAGATACTCGTGATACACAAGATATGAAAAAATGTTCCATAAAAATTTATAATATGGCGTCAGAAGACGGAAATGACGGAGGATTTCTTGATTTTTCAAACAAATAATGCTACTATACGTTCCATTACAAATATCTACGAAAAACTAAAAATTTCTAAGATCTTGTCTCAATCTATATAGTTTTTCGTAAACATTTTTCCGCCAAGGAGTCTTAGATATCTTCACTAGTTTAATTATTATTAAATCTGCATAGTGGTATGTAAAAAAAAAATGAATTTGTTGTAGATTGCAAGAAAGAATTTTCTCATTTCTGATGTCAATCAAACAAAATGGTTACGTTAAAATCAAAACTGTAAGGATTGTTTTGCCGTTTTGTCAAGCAGTTTTGATACTCAAATGCGAATCTGTAGAATAAAAAATGATAACCTCGCCGAATATGGCAAATGATAAATAATTCTCTCCTTGCAACATATATATATAATTTTTTCTTAGCAAATCTTTTTAGCCATTTAAACACAAATTAAATGAATGAATCGTCAATCAAGTTAGTTTCTTTTTACGTTTTCTTCTGAATTTTAATTATACTGTTAATGTTTTAACATGTTAATATCAATTTGAAAAAGAATTGCAATAATTCATTTTGAATGAACGTTTTCTTTATTAATATTATTATAAATGTACAATATACAATTACACTTAGTTCGATTCACGATATATCAATAAACGAACGTTATCCTTTCACTTTATTCCTTCTGTATAATGAAATAATGATAATTATATATTGCTAACGAAATTTAAAAGCTAATAATTATGCTTAATTTGCAAACGCGAAATTTTTTATGTTACGCAACATGTAACATCATCGAATGGAATGTAATCTTTGATGTATAAAACTGTTACATATAATCGTGTCCAATATTGCAATTACCAAAGTCACTCGCGTAAGCTTTTCGTGTTTCATTTGTTCAGTTACAAGAACAAGTTTTAGTTACAACCTTGTGAGCATTCTGTGTGAATTTTTGTATAAAATATATCTATATAAATTTATATAAATTTATATATAAATTTATATGTCTATATCTGTGTTCAAAACTTGCACTAAGTGCGAATATTGCACTGTGAAAAAAAGTAGAATCATTATCTACAACTTATGTACACGCATTTTTTTTTCTCAAGCGATCAATATTTGTTTTAATATATTTATGAAATATTAAAATTGTCCATAAAATTTGTTCTGTGTCATTGACATACACACACACACACACACACACACATATATATATATATATATATATATATATATATAAATATAAAGACAATATTATTATTACAGGAATAATTATTAATGAATATCGAACATGATAATACCTTTATCGACAATAAATAATGATCGCCAGAATGCTGTTTCTTGTTCCACGAAGAAAAAGTTGACTATACAGAGTAAACAATTAGGCGAGTAATGATTAGATGCATATATTTATATTTTCACATTATATTTTTGTACAGAATATCTGAATAAGAAAAAATAAAAAAAAAGGAAAATATACGACATAAAATACCAAATGCGCATGGAGATAAATAATTTATATGTATTCACAGGTACATTATCGATTCTTAAATATAAAAATTGTCAGCTCTTAACGTGGAACAAGATCAGTAACAAAAGTTACATAGAAAGAACTTCAATGCAGTCTGTAATCGATAAAAGATAGTTCATCACAGTTTGTGTTGTTTTCCTTCGCCAAAGAGGCATAGGCAAGCTCTGTCGACTACATACGCGAAGACAAAGTCTGCGACTAGTATTTGAACTAGTGTCGTACGGAACTGTAACACGCAAGTATTATAAATACATATGTGGCAAATAGATTCAACAGCAAATTGAATTTAGTTTAGTTATGTACTTGCGCGTAAAACTTACTTGGCTTGGAAAGTCTACAATCTCGAACTGCATCGCAAAATTCGGCAAGAATCCACAAGCTAGTAATAAAATAACGGCAAAATTGCCCACGAGACTGAACAAGAGAGTTCTATTTTGTGTTAAACTTTCCATGAATGGCTTGCCCTGACAGAACGTAATATAATTAGTGTTTGTCGTATAATGATATCGCATCTTTTAATTGTATAATAGAATATAATGGACAACTTACTCGATAATTTATAGCAAAAGTAGAAACTTGAAAACACATTGCGATTATGTATACAGTACTATTAATTAAATTTGCCTCAAATGGCTCTTCCTCAATACTATCATTTTCATCTAATGAATTCACTTCATTGGTAGTATTAAAGATGGTTGCCAATTTATCATCCCTGTAAAAGAAGTAATTTGAAGAACAAGGTCCAATGATTTCGATTAATACAACTTACTTTGGAGATAAAATCGTAGCTTCTTTCACCAAATAAACGAGACAGATGAAATGTACAGTAAATTGCAATAATACAGTTGCAATGGTGTACAAATTAAAGATATTTGGTAATGGTCTTTGCTGCGAAAGAGTTTTCAGCGGTTTTGATCGCGAGATAAAAAGGAAACATGCCGCCAGAAGGACGCCTTGCAAAGTCGCCTGCGCGTCACTAAATTTGATTCCATCTAGATACAATACTGACTGACTGTAGGCGAGTATCAATGCATTTAGAGCCAGTATTTTGAACATCTGCAGGGTGGTGACTAGTGTGCAGCGTCCCTGCTTGATCACATGACATACTGCAAGTATACAAATATTTGTATTTCCGAGGAATAAATAAATTCAATAATATCCCGTGATCCTTACTGCATTGAATGGATGACATTTTGCTGGTAAAGGGAGCCGCGATAGAAGCGTCGCCGAGTTTCACAATCACGGGTGGCTCTTGTACCTCGTTATCAATATCCTTTAGGAACTTCTGCAGCTTTGCACGAGAACCCGTCGATGTCATTCTCGAATTATTTCTTGGCCCATTGTTTGTGAGCGACATCAAATTATCGTTCTTTGGATCTTCTCGCTTTTCAGTAACCACGGACGGACTGGACAAAATTGCGACACCTACCAGAGAAAAAGAAAGAAAAACAAGTATATTCAAATTTTATCACACTCTTTTCGTCAAACTTACCCACTTGTGCGTGTTTCAAAGCTCCGACATCATTCGTTCCGTCACCGCACATCAACGTCGTATAGCCTAAAGATTGTAGTGATATAATAATGAATTCTTTTTGCTTCGGTGCACATCGTGCAAATATTATGACGTGCGGCAAGAGTTTCCAAAGAAGTCCCCGTTCTTTTTCCTTCAGATACGATAAACCCTAGAATTATGATAATAATTAATTATGCAATAACAAACGATCATTATAAAAAAATCGACATTTTTGTTCATTACGTACCTCACCCGTCACGCAAAGCGCATATTCTTTCCAGATCTCTTTTCGCGATTCAATATTTTTCATGCTTAGAGGGAGCTGCGTTTTTTTGTCTATGCTTTCCCACAACCATTCGCCATCATTTTTGGTTAGTATAAGTGTGCTAGGCTTCTTCGTGAAATGTAACTCACGGCTTACATGACAAGCCGTCAAAGGATTGTCACCCGTTATCATCACGACCTAAATAATTATATTAAATTCGTTCGGTTTTTGATAATTATGTAAAATTTGTTTGAAACTTTTATTAACAACATCTCAACAAGGCGTCATCTACATACCGAATGTGATGAATTGACGATTTCTTTAATAACAGCTTTCGAGTCAGATTTAAGAGGACAGCTGATGATGACAAATCCCGCAAATGTGAGATTATGCTCCAATTTTTCACGAGTTAATTCTCTTAACTCTTGAGAGGAGAAACTACCAGTAAGTTTTCGATAGCCCAAAGCGAGAACTCTTGCACCGCGCCGTGAAAGAGACAAATAGATTGAATCGTAATTTTCTGGCACAGAAGATAACTGAAATGAAACAGATTATATCAATAACAACACAAAAATCAATTAAATTTGTGGACAAATGTTATTTTGCTCACCATATTCTTCAGTATTTCTGGCGCACCTTTTACCGTAGCCATGTAATGTATGTCTGAAGCTCCAGAAATATTATATCCAGCCACAACACACATTCTTTTTAAAGCCGATGAAAAATGATATCTCTGTACAATCTTCAATGCGGAAGATTTGCCTTTTTTAGGAATTACAGAATCACCTAAACGAAACATTAACATGAAGTAGCGTATTAATATGTTTGTATTTTATTTGCAAATTTATATCTACCTTTCGTGAGATTCCAATTGATAGCTTTGAGAGTAGCTTTTTCTAGTGGATCCCCAACGATACCATCGTCTAATTGAACAAGGGAATGACACGTGGCAAGTACTTGAATGCTCTCCAAAGGTGCATCTGATATTTGGACCACGTCTGGCTTACCGCTTAAAAAGTAAAAGATTAAAATCACTTTTTCTAATAGCGCGAAAGATTACTCGAAAATAATAAAACAGATAGTAGTCTCTTACTTCATCCCCGCGATACCCTCTACAACCAAATTATCACTGGTAAGTGTACCGGTCTTGTCAAAACAACAAATATCGACTTTTCCAGCAAATGGAATTCTGAACGGTTCCGTGCAGAATACACCTACAAAGAGGCATAACAATTTTCATAGAATTAAAGATGTATTACATGTATTTCTTATTGAAATTATTTTTGACCCAAGTTTCTTAAATCGCTATCAAACTTTTCGTATTACTTTCAAATGCAATATAGAAAAATTTATAATTTTTTTCATAATATTTTATACATCCTTAAGCTTTCGGTAAAGTAAATCTATTTTAAATACCTAATTTGGATAGAGCTACCAGAGACGTGTTTACAGCCAGAGATAATTCTATAGGTAACTCTGGTGGTACAACAGACGTCAAAATTAATGTGCATTCCAAAAATAATTTATATTTATTCCTTGTAGGATCCTCGCTGCCTAAAATCGAAATTTGTACATGTAAATATTTATCATAGTTCTCACTCTGTGTGTAACATTGAATTACCTTTGATCCAAACATATGCGGCGGCAGCAATTGCAAAAATAAGCAAGAATAGAATGAAGCCGAAAGTTTCTAAATTATTGGCTGTAACGCGTTTAACGCCGAATAATATCGTTCTTAAAAGTTTTCCCTGTGACGTGGAAAAGCCGGTACGTAATACATAAGCAATACATCCATTATCGGTCGCTGTAATATTACGCATTAATATCATAAACAATAAGTAATTGAGAACATTATAAGTGAAAAATAAAATTTATTAATAATACCTCGAAGACCAGGAGTAGTTTTGCTAGGAGGTGCATGCTGTACAACTTTTGTACCACCGAAAAGCACGTGAAGTTTATCATCTCCTTCGATATCTATAATTCTATTTCCATCAATATCTTCTATAGGTTCTTTCATTTGAGGTACAGATTCACCTAGACATTTCTCTCTCTCAGTTGCTATGATCTATGTCTGTAATTTAAATGTATTACTAGCTTGTTTAAAGTACCTGTTAACATGCTTTCGTCAACCACGCAGGGGCCTCGCAAAAGCAACATATCGCATGGCACTAAATTATCATGTTGAGGCCTTGTAATAGAGACAATATCTCCAGGAACTAGTTGGTCTGTAAATGATGAGCGCCATCGTCTATTTCTATACACCTAAAAGAGAAAAAAATAAGAGTGAAATTGGCCTGAAATAAGCAAATCGCAAGCAGACAATATTTGTATTCATACCATTATCATGTAAGGTTTATTGCCCATTTTACGAATCTCGGCCATATTTCTTAATTGTTGTTGCACCAGTGTACACTCAAACATGATAAGCATGATCAATGTAAAGATACTATAATACCAATATTTATCTAAGCACCATAGTGCCACACAGAATACTTGAAAGACGAAGAACGGAGCAATAGCGCGCTCTTTAAAGAGCTCCCAGAATTCTGGTACAACCATATCCAATCTAGAGTAAAAAAAAAATATATTTTCAGCGAGGTAAAAGATGCCTTGCAAGGAATTGATGCAAGGAATTGTTCACACTATACTTGTTTTTCCCATATTTTTCTTCTGCTTTCTTAATTTCGTTTTGATCCAAATACCCTTTCCATTCAGAATAATGTTTCACGGAATGATTGATTGGGAACTGCAACCCTCTGAATGATCTTTTATCCGAGTCCCAGTAATATTTTGTCTTTTGAAAAATGAACCAAGGTTCCTGTTCATCCGTGTGATGTAATGAAATTAGCTCCGAGCTGCCATTGTTTGGGGTGGGAACTACTTTAACTATTCTGGCTTTGTGTGGATCTTCCTCCTGAAATTTCATTTACGGAATAGAAGAAAGGAATATCGCAAAACAAAACGCTCAAGTGAAATTCCATGCTCAAGGCTTATCTTTCGCGATGTTCGAATGTACCGCCGAGGTGTCACGTGATCGACTCTAGCAGACGACCGGGCGTTCAAATGGCTACCAAGTTATGGAACATATTGGGGCCACGAAGAGCCACGTGCCCGTTATTTGAAGTAAATTGAAAGATAATTGCCACTTACGGAGCTGCAGTTTATGAATGTATGGATGTGCACCGACCATTGACAGCATAAGCACAGAAAAATCTGCAGCACACCAATCGCTGCGATGCCCACCAGACCCGCGTCATAGTACTCGTCAACGCCATAAATGAAGATCCAACAGTAGATCCACAAGGACTGCAGCATCACGAAGGGCAGGATATAACCATTGAACATCCATTTTCGTGGATTGTGCAAGCTGACAGATTGCACGAGATCATCTACTCGTGAGGAGGTCGCCGCCATGATTACGCCGACAATGATTAACAAGTCGTCACAACGGGCAAGAAACGTTTTAACGCCAACAAACTTTAAGCACCATTCACATCAGGAGATCCCCTTTAAACACACGATTCGTTCGGGTAATATAACGCGAGCTGGGTGATCGCGTTTCGCATATGCAGAGATTCCAAGAGAATGAACGAGCCGACTGTTGCCGACTGTGCCGCAGGGTTATGTTAAATGTTGGAATGGATGAGAGTGTGTCAGCAACTCTAATGCGGCAGATACAGCTTAGCAGTCCTAACACGAGTATTTCTCAGTAGATAACACAGTCCTGACTAAATGCGAGCATACACTTCAAGCGCCATCATGAGTATCACAAGCACAACTCCAATCTAAAAATGAACATGGCTGTAAAACCGCTATATTTGAATGTTAATTTTCCTAGATTAAGCCAAATGAAGGAATTCAATTCAGCGCTTTATCTTTCTGAATTATAAAAAATGATTCATTTTTATATCCTAGTCGAAATTTTTTCTGCAATAAACGCAAATGATTATTTAAATCCTTATATTATGTTGTAGCAGCATTTTTTATGTATCATATAAATAAAAAAAATGATTGACTGTTCAAAATATTATAGAGATGGAGTTCCAAAAACTCCAAATGATAATAAAACATAATTATGGAATAAAAATTAAGTTATATTAAGAAGGAAATATTATAAGGGAGTATTTTAAATGTTTGAACCAAATATTTGCTTATAATATTTCCTTCTTAATATAACTTAATTTTTTAGATCAACTATTTTATTAAAACAGGAATATTCGAAATATTTAACTTTACTTTCACTCAATTTTTAAATATTTGGCATTGTTACCTTACAACGAATGATTTCGAATTTTCATTAAAAAGCAATCTATCTTCTTAAGAACTTATAGAAAGACACGCATCTGCATATATCATGTAAAAGAAAAGAAATTTTAACGATTTCTGTCTATTAAACTTCACTATACTGAACTTCAGTATAAGAAATAGCATTTCTCTTTCTCTTTCCTGACGCACTAGCTCCGTCACATAATCAAGATGTATCCGTGTCATCCGGAGAAAAAACCTTAGTTCACGCTGTCATAAGGTCGATGAATCCCTCGCCGCACGTATTCAGTGAAAGTATGTGTCCGCCTACCCCACCCTGAGCACCGCAGAACTCGTGCACATCGCCCGAGGAAGGGGCTAACGCACAGGTATACCCACGTATCCCACGTTGCTAGGTAGACTCGCAGCGCGTAGAATCGAATCGCGCCAGTATCTGGACCCAGTGTCGTGGACACTTTCGAATCACGCCAAAAGTGGAAAGACGCCCATTATGGTTAACCGTACTCTATCATAGTCGGTGCGACAACGAGCCACGCGCATTGCAACAACAGTAGCGTCTAGAGAAGACGGATGATCAATCCCGAATTGGATTAAGATTTGCCTTCTTTCGGCTTACAGTTCGCTAAGTCAACGCGGATCGAGATTTTGCCAACGAACACAAGCTGTTGTTTATGTGAAAAATTCAAAGGTATAATATATCGAGCGCGAAACTCAATTCAATTTTGTCCTTAACGGGGTTTTCTGTCTCTTACTTAGAGAAGATCATCCTCCGAGCAGCGATCCTGGGTCGGGTCGGGTTATCGTTTATTGACGGTGACATTGGCACGGCGATTGATCAGCACGCGATGCCAATTAAGTGACTTCGCGGCCTCCTTCCTGCCGAGACACCTGCCGTGCTCACTTATAGGAGAGAAGGTTCTTCTTTCGGAGGGGTGAATCATAACGATAGATCGAAATGGCGTTCGCGTGGCATCTAATATCAATCGTAAGTGATCGGTCTAATATAATATTATAAAAATAATCAATCGCCGATCATAGTAGAACATCCAAGAAACTGTATTTAAATATGATGTAACGTTCTTTCTATTAATTGCACGTTGTACATCTTTCTAATCGCGATTTCCGCATTGACTCATCTTGATTAATAGCTAACGCATTTTTATCTGCCGATCGAATTACGTGTAGGCTGAATCAGAGCCGATTAATATCGTCGCAAAAAGCACGCGTTTGTACCATAGGCATAGTACAGGAAGTATCTTGATAAGCGATCAATTACAAGTCGGTGCAATGTTTCACAATAATAACTGGTCCCACATTATACATTGCGCTTAGTCGACATTAGTGAAGATCTCGTGTTTCATCTACGTGTATTTGATCGTAAATGCAAAATGTGCGTAAACTATACTTTTACATGCGTATACAAAGGAAATGAATATTTTTGTATATATTGACTTAATAATCGAAAAAGAAATTTAAAAATAGGCACTTTTTAATTTTTCGAAGTACGTCTTTTTCTGAATCATATTATTGTGATATCTGTATTGTGATGTTTTGTTTGTACCAACAGTTTTTCTTAATGGTTACTTGGGGTGAACCTTGTACGGAGTACGGATGTCCAGGACGGCCGCAGTATGAACCCTTCGTACCCGCGCCTCCAGGATTCACCCCCCAATGCGCGCTACCGGGGCAGACCTTCTGCGAAACCCCAGATCACTATCCTCGGTAAGTGCTCTTAGAATTCCTCGTTCCCCTTTTCTCCTAAAAATATCGCTGTCCAGCCGGCGGCGAGTGGTAACGCAACAAGTGGAAATCTGCGACGATCCGGTCGACCCATTTTCAATTGTTAATATTCCTTTCGCCGCGTCCACTATGTCCATCTTCCGCCTTCTTCCATGCATACAAATGACCGACGCACACGTTGAGAAAAACTTCTGGAGGGGAAAGTCTACTAACTCTCCTCTCTTCCTTTGAAGTGAGAATCCGTTTCTCGAAAGCATCGAGTTTTGCCTTAATAGGCTTGCACAACCAATTTTTTATGTCAGATAGACTCTCGCTTAGCATAAAATGATTTTTTGTCTCTCGTTTTTAATAAGCGCGATCTAACACAAGACTCTATCTTTGCCGCAATGGAATCATAGACACGAAATGTTCGAGCGTTCGTTAGTTACCCTCCGCTTGTGCTGTTCTCCTGCTATATATGCAAGTCGACTGTAAGTCGATTTCCTAAATTTTTGCGTGCACTTTCATACTTAAGTTCTATTCTGTTAGGATGAGTTACGTAAAGTGAGCGGCAACTATATGTAAGAACGTCCGTGAGATCGTTGCTCAGCGTACCATGACCATGGCCTTGGCGCGGTCATACATTGTTAGATAATTATTGGGCCATTATAATAGTCCTAAATCGAGCCTCATTAAAAACGCCGATTCTTTCTTTCTCCTCCATTAGATAAATCGTTCTTTCGAAACGACTTCAAATATTTGAATGGATAACACTCGTATCTATTCGCGAATCGTACAAGATTGTGGACAAATTTGCAGGAAATAATTAATGAAACGGGCAGTGTACAAATAAAATCGCGGTATTTTAATGTACAAAACAAACTTTTTTTAAACAATTCGGACATTCGAAAATATTGCTAATATTGTATTTTGTCTCATGCAATTTCAGAATCTTTCAGCGCCATATAGTGAAATAAGATAGGATTTTTTTCAATAAATTGCAACGATCCTACCGTAGCAAGGTGAATAATTTTAACTGGAGAAACTTGGGACTACAGCTGTCACTTCCGATAATTATATATGCGCGTAAGAAAGACCTGAGTAACGGTCAATTAGACTGACAATATCAAATTGCTGACTCAAGTCGGCCTAGCTATCGCTCACGGCGCGACGTCGCGCGTGTCATTTCGCCGCAAACAAAACACACTGCATCTCGCCTCGCTAATGCTTGCTCAGACCTAACACAGTTGCGCAATGTCCAATTGAGAACGCACCTGCGTAAATAACCTTTTGTCAACCTGGAAGAGAGACGAATCTCGGTCGTCCAGTTGAGAGACAGAATGATCGGTATCTTTGATACGCGTTGCAGCAAGACCTCTGCTCGCGCGCGAGGCCAAAGGTCGAATGTAATATCCTCGAGAGAATGCATTACCCGTTTTTTATCAACGCATTGTATTCTCGGTAGAGGTAACGGTTTCTTTCTTTTTCCTTTATATTTTTCTTTTTCTTTTTTTTTTAGACAACTCATCAAGTTTCTCGTCGACAAATGCAGCTTTGACTTTAATACCGCGCTGCAAGATGAATCCCGGGACGATTTTAACTCTTACAGGTATATTTTCAATACAACTGGAATATTGTGATATATATGTAAAAAGAAACTTGTACACACAAGAGACTCAGATAAGTACGAATAACTTACTCATTTTTATCATTAGAGACCTTGACATATTATATAATTGAGACGTATCACAACAAAACATTTTAAGTGCCAAAATTGTGAAAATTTATTTTATTGTAAATGTAAATATTATGAATTGTAAATATTATGTTCTATTACATATTTGGCGCGGAAAGTGCTGTAAATGGAGAGTTCGCACATAATGTTGTATGTTCATTGTGCAATTGACATTTTTACTTGGACTTACAACATTTTGACTGACATTTTTATTTGAAAAGCAACGTTTTGATTTGCATTTTTATTTACATTTAACTTTGACTTATATTTAAATTTTTAACAATTTTAACATGATTTTTTTTTTAATTAGAATTAAAAATTAAAATCTTGTGCAGAGACTGATTGTTCATATCTTTAGATATTATGATAATTTTTGAAGTAGTTTTCAAGAAAATAAGTTTTTTTTTACTTGGAAAATTAAAAAAATGGCATAATGTTTTGCTTAGATACGTCTCAATTAATCATTTATTTGAATGTTATTGATATCTTTGCATATATCTTTTTTATTATCATTTTTAAGTTCTCCACCGGATTATAATCAAGGCTATGATTATCCACGACAAGACGATAGTCAATTATACTCGCAGTCTCCTTTTGGAAGAGAGCCAGCTCCAGTGTACGGACCTCCATCCAATACTAGTCGTTATCATGGGTAAAGCTTATTACGTGTTCATATATCAAATTATTTATATTATCTGTACGAGAGATGAGACTGTATGAGATGAAATTAGATGAAAAGACAATGATACAAGCAAACTAAAATGATATTAATATACGAAGTTAGAATTTTGATTTGTCAAATTGCAGTTACAAATATTCTGCACCGCCATACTCGCAAAGAAATCCTTTCCTTCCGGAAGTAACGCTGAAATATCATCACGACATTCAACGACAAATCGAGCGTGCTCATTCGCAAGAATCCATAAACATATTTGAGTCAAATCAATCGTGGCTGACGAATAGGTATGAAATAATGCACGGAGAAGTTAAAAATGATGATTTCTCCTTGCATACGCCTAATATACATACAGTGAGTGCAAAAAATATTCGTACAGATACCTTTTTCAAAAATCTTATTTTTAAAAAGTAAACATCAAGTAAATAGCAATTTATTCACAAAAAATAAAATAAACTTTTTCAAAATTATTTGATCTAAAATGTATATATATAATAATTAAAACGTATTATCTTAAAAATAAGCAAAAATGAAAATATTGTTTGGATGTACAAAAAGTATTCGTACAGTCGAGAAATTTAGCTTTTAAGATCAGACACATGCGAAGGTCTCTTGTTTATATTAGAA
>Ga0157364_1001339_pt1 | contig 20678 bp, 10 predicted proteins | sample AttsexASBM2_FD_111476 | JGI IMG/M metagenome (GOLD analysis project Ga0157364, IMG submission 111476) | Fungus gardens microbial communities from leaf cutter ant in Ribeirão Preto, State of São Paulo, Brazil - Atta sexdens ASBM2 | ecosystem: Host-associated > Fungi > Mycelium > Unclassified ...
AATAGCAATGACTTGACCATTGAGATCCTGGCTGAAGATATAGATTCTTTACGTAATCTGGATATTACTAATACTGTTTGATGTGGAAAACATGTTAAGAATTGTGTTACAAAATGTGTTTAAAACATACTAGTGGTCACAATGCCTGAAAAAAATATATCAAATTTAAAAAATAAGATATAAGATTTCCTTTTAAATATATTTTGATTTCTTTTCTCGAAATTCATTTTTGAAAAAAGAATAGCATTCGAAATCTTGCTACATGTCTCGTATCTTAATAAAGAAATATGCATTGATATCGATACAAATTTCTGGACATTGGGATCGTTGTAGGATTTATATCTCATGTGCAAATCGCGATTGGTGATAATCGAGACAACCACATGTCCATACCTCATGCTACATGAAAAATGCAGATATCGAATGATTAATGCAGTCCCATCACCAATTCAAAATCAAAATGTGGAACTTGTTAAAATATACGAATAACGTGAAGTTAACATTATGGCGCATGTTTGTACATGAAACCAACAATTGTGCTCTTCTTATTTGAGCTTGAGCAACGTGTTGAACATGTATTCTATAAATTATGAGATAAATTATCAATATATGCATGGTAGTAAGAAATTCGAATATTTTGTGTCATTTTTAATACAAAATTGTGTTATTAATAAAAGCGAACACTTTGTACAAAGTTTATGATGAAAATTCTCTTATAGAATGTGGACTAATAGTCTATGATTTAGATTATACATACTACATTGCATGATAAATAAATGTTAAAGTATGTATTCTTTTCTTCTAAAATTATTTTGTCCTTAGTATCTTCGCCACTTTTTCTTCATATCTTCGTGTATTGAATTAGTCAATAAGAAAGCGCGTTTGGCCATTTGTATTACATGAAAAAGGATATTATTATAATTAGTGTTATTAGATTAGATTATTAAAAATTCATAAAAATATTATCATAATTAGTTTCTAAATCGTATCTTTAAAAATCGTAAATATCATATCTATCAATTAATACACGATAAAATACAATACACGATACACGATAAAATCGTGTGCAATAAAAGAAAAGGAAAGAGAGTATAACGGGTAGAAGAGAGAGAACTGCATCTTAATGAATAGGAGAGAGAGAGAGAGGACAATAGTTTAAAGAGAGAACGGGTGAAAAAGAGAAGAAACAAATCCCTTCTTCTCCTCTAACACAGACCCCGATGAGGCGCTTCCCCCTTCCTCAAACACAGTCTCTATTGGGCACCGTGCGGCACTAGAGCCGTCTGCTAGTTATTATATCTGTAGGTTAGAATTGGCGCTTATATCCTACTTTTGGAACAGTCTAAGTAAAATGGTATTTTCCTCCCCTCTTTAAAAAAGATCGTCAGGTGTTGCTGGCGATGTTACCACCATTGTTGAATTATGGGCTACCTAGAAATCCGAAGTTGGCAATCTATACAGGGTCTGGAAATAATCGCCAAATATTTCATAGGCAGGTAGAGCGGAACTAAACTGAGTCGAAAAGTCCTCTAGCATTTTGTAAATTTCCCCAATAGTTAATCAGATATTAATCCTTAAAGATAGCCGAATATGCGCGCTTGCTCGGCCTACTGTGAAGGTATATGCCTATCGATATCGTTTGGCGCGCGGGTCTTGGAAGTTGGGGATTGGCTGGCAAGCGCCCCGCGCCGCGCACATCGCCGCAAGCCTCTATAACTCGGACGACATGTTTGCCAGCTATCCGCGCCAAGCGCTCGATAGGCGTATATACTTCTTATACAGTATTCGGCTATTTTTAAGGATTAATATCTCATATCAAGGCCATACGGATATTTATTGCATCTTTCCTGCTTATAATGTATTACATCTACTGCGAATATAATTATTGAATGATTAGTTATGTATAAAAAAACTCATGCGATTCAATCGTTTGTTTTTTTCACTAAAAGGTTCTTCACTAAAATTTTTTAAAGAAGTATAATGAGAAAAGAATGACGAAAATTACCTTACGCGATTGGTAAAAGGAATATCTTCTCAAAGCACCTTAGTATCTGAAAACGAAAATCAACATGCCCTCTTATGCAGACAACGAATGCATTCGCAGTATTTGTAAATGCGTTTCTTAATACATTTAAAAATAACGTCACGCTCAAATGAGGTGAAAAAATCGGCTAAGCACATACAAAGTAACAATGTTGCGTCGCAAAACATAGTCAATGGAAGAATAATAGAAAGCTTTTGATGCAATTAGATTTTTGTCAATGCAGTTTTATTATCGTGTATTGTTAAAAAGTCGAAATTTTGAAGATGAAGCAATATGAATGGAATAAAAGAATTTAATTTTAACGGAAAATTTCAAGGGATTGCGACATCAGCTACAGAATCTATTAACATACTATTTATTATCAAAAAGCCAAAGAAAAATACATTTACTTGAATAATAGCAAAAGCACTAATAGTAATTTGCAAACTCTTTTGATTTGATGCAGAAATGCACTGTTAGATATAAAAGGAGTAATGATAACCAAACTCTTTAAATACATTTAGTTAATCTTCCGTATAAGTCAAAATGTAATCCATTTACATTAATCCATTTGTGTGGTTAACATTGATATTGACATTGTCCATTATATTAATGTATGTACATTTAGAAAATTATAAATTAAATTTGAATCAAATTTAGTGTATCTTTTTAGTTAAATTATTCAACTTTATGATTTTTTTTTTTAGTCAAATTAACAATTTATTGGACAGGAGCAGCGGTTTACAGAAATGCTTAAACATAATTTCAATTGTGCAAAATTTGACATTATGAATTTAATAGTGTAAGTCGCATTTTTAATTTTCCTTGATTGTACGATGAAAACAAAAGGTGAAAAATATATAGAGATCGAAGTATTCCGATGACACATCAAAAAAAATAGAGAAGTACATATATGTAAAAAATAATTAGAAAATTATTAAAATTTTTTAAATTTTAAGGGCGTTTTAATAAAAATTGTTGAATATAAAAAGCACTTACTCGACAGAAATGTTTAAAGCCGGTTGAGGATAAAGTCCTTCAGCGATACACATTATTTCGACTCCATCTTTATTATTTATAATCTTTTTCCTATACACGAGTTCGAACTTATCTTCTGTAGCTGTAACAAAAATTAAATATGATGTATTGTTTGTGATTAATATTTGATAAATCTTAAAAGCAATGGACTTATCTATATAATATATATTATACCTTTACATTATATAATTTTAACCTTGACATATATAGTCATGGCTCTGAGTGATCATCAGAAGATTTTAACCCGAGTTAGTTATTTGTTTAAAAGTTCTCAACAAAATACGTTCCGATAGAGCAAAGAGTTTCTGCTTCAAAATAAATTTTTTGCTTTAAAAACAAAAAATTTTCTGTAAAAACATTATTTTCTTGTATAATTTTTTAAAGAAGAGAATTTGGATTTAAAGCGAACATTTAAAATTTTGTAACTTTTTATTCAAAGCAAGATCCATATGTTCTTCCCTGTCTATGGACGAACATTTAATTATCTTGAAAATGATGTCCAAATGATATCTTATAATAATCATTTATTAGAGGCATCTACTAGGAGAATTCTTAAATATTTCATGTCGGAGATTTCTTGAAATTTTTATCTTTATGATGTCATGCTAAATGATATCAATTTATTCTCTCATGGGAGATATTATTATGTTGTGTGATATTTAAGCCATACACATAGTGCATGCGTTGCTATATTTGATTCAAAAATTAGACATATAATTATGATATCTTTTATGAGAAATCCATTTGTTGTCATTTTTGAAGATATCATAAAAATAACATTTTCAAGAAGCAGATTCATAATTTGATCTATAAAATTTAAGACAATACAAAATACTAAAAGATAATGAAAAGATGTCTAAAAGATGACGAAAATATAATCGTTTTGTCTCAACAAGATGAAAGATGAAAGATGAATGTAAGAGTCTTTTAGTTTTGTTGAAAGGACAACTAAAAAAAGACATCTTTTCGTCATCTTTCTCTGGTTGTCTTCTTGATAAAACGAAAAGACATCTTTTCGTATTACTGAAAAAATATGGAAAAAATATCTTTCCGTTATTTTATTTTCATCATTCACCAGCGAGCAGTACGCGAGTTTGCCACCAGACGGACGTAGTGGAATTTAAGTTCTCGTGTTTGAAAACCATATGGGATAGAATAAAAGGTGCAGCATTATGAGAAATAACTTCTGTTCTGACAAATATTCATGAAATATTTTTTGAGAGCAAGTCCTCAAAGGGGATATGGAAGAAGCAATGTTGCAAGATTCGTGGGACATAGCACAGCGTGAGCCGCCATCAATGGTGTACATATTTTACTATTATATGATTATTGTTACGCTCTTCTTATAAAAGTATAGAATATGATAGTAATGCATCAGATTTTATATAATCAATGTGAACAAGAATGAATCAATCTTGAGGACCAGAAAAAAAGAACATATATTAATATATTTTAAATATAATTGTACATATTTGTAATTAATTCTTTATATATTTTTTACAGAGTATTAAAAAATTTATTTATTCCAAATGGTATAAAATTAATAAACTTATGTAGACATTTAGAGTATAATACATATTCTTAAAATGGCCGTTATATTGAAACCGTTATATTGAAAGTGCGGTATAATCGAAAAGCCGCGATCATTGAAAGCCTTCGCACTGGGCGCTCAGCAACGGAAATAATTCGGTTTTTTGGATATCCGAGATCAACTGTTTATAACGTTGGCAATATACGGCTTTAGAACAGTCCAATAAAGATTCCAATATGCCAGCGAGGAAGAGTCATTCGAAAGAATCGCGAGGACTCCCGCAGTCGTTGAAAGAGTTCAAGCGCTGATTTCGGATGATCCAGGGCAAACGTTTCGAAAATCAGTCTCAATTGTTGGTATAAGCGAGTCAACGTCGAATTGCCGAGGAGGACCTTCGATACAAATCGTTACACATTAAAGATATGACAAATGCTCTTTAAGGCTACCAGGACAAGCCGAGTGCTCGCTGCAATCTGCTATTATGTTCTTTGAAAAACGAAACGTCGAGACGAATCAAGTTCTTTTCTGACGAAAAAATTTTTGATACCAAAATCAACCGGAGGAATGACCGATGACTCGTCTACAACTCCAAGGATGTCCCTGTTATTGCCAGAACAAAATTTCAATGTTCACGTACTATGTGTCCAGTGAGGGTGATGTTATGCTACCACATTTCTTTAAAAAAGGGGAAACTATCAATATGTTTTGGTCCAAAAAATTCTGGCTTCCCAATAGTCCATATTTAAATCCCTTGGATTACTACATATGGAGCGTAGTTGAAAAGATCACAAACAAATCTCGGCATCTCAATGTGACGTCATTAAGAACCGCTATTGAGAACCGCATTCGTTGATATGGACAGCACTACATTACAATGTGCGTACGAACGCTTCGAGAATAGAGGCCGTCATTCAAGCTAATGGATATATCGAATAATTGCGCTCAGGGATCGCCCAAGTGCCATGTAAAAAAACTTTTTGTATAATATTTAATTTTTTCATAAAAACATTTTGTTTAAAGAAATTGTTCGATTTGTCCGGATTTTGGTGACGTATCCTGTAAGTGTAATGATAATATTGTAAAATGATTACAAATTGAATAAATTTCTCTCATTCTTCTTTGGTTCCGTTTTTACATTGATGACGATTTCTTTTCTTCTTTGGTTAAAATTAATTCAGATAAGTTTAACTTTTAATATTAATCACTAATCTTTTAATCATTACTTGATATTTTATAATAAAGAATTGATGCTTTGTGTTGTTGTATTTTATTTACAATTTTTTTTCATATTATCGTAACTGCTAACACTATTGTTTAAGGAAGAATATATTGCCACAGTAATATTGCCGCCTTGGATAACAAAAACAGAAATAAGAAATAGTTTTGAAGCAAAACGAATTTAAAAAGAAAATGAAAAATATAAGAGATTGTATAACTCTATGCACATAGATCAATAGAAATAAGTTGAAATCGGATGATAGCAATGACAGCGTGTTAATGATAGTATTAAAGGTATATAAGAAGTTTAAATTCTATAAAAATTATGCGTTTCGCGGGTTTCAGACAGTATCAGGCTCCTCGCCCTGATGAAGTGAACTGCAAGATTCATGAAACTTTGGCATTCCAAGAATGGTCTGGACACGGAAGAAACCTGCAAAATGCATAATTTTTATATAGAAAGGACTCGTGGAAGCTTCAAGAATATTAAGTTTAAATTCTATTATTATATATATTAAGAAGATTTTTTTTACTATAATAGAGGATTTTTTTGTACTAAAAAACGAGATATAAGATATTTATAAATGTTTGCTTGTTTGTGAGGAAACAGAGACAGGAAGAGATGGAAGACAAGAGAAAAATTAATGATCGAAGTTATATATACATGAAATTATATAGCGATTAATTAAAAATAATTAAAATAAGAAGTTTAAAATGTCCAAATATTATTGTGATAAAACTGCAGAAAAGGAGAACAACCACCTACAATCTCGACTTTGATATGTTGTCATGAGCAATCTTTAACAGTTTTAGTCACTTGTTATTCGTTAAAAAATTATTAATAAAAAAAGTTTAAAAAGTAACGTTTTATTTCTGCTATGTATACAGTAGAGTCTCTTTAAATTTGATTTCTATAATCTTTGCATTCCTTACATGTACTTTTACAAACCCTAATGTCATGCCCCTTGCATGTCATGGTAGGCTGTGTTGCGCGCGAATCTGTATCTAATTGTATTACGTTCTCACAGTATATGCAATGTAATTCCATAGGTTATGCTTATATATAACTATTTGTGTAATGTATTCTTTTGAGATACATAATATGTGATACATATGACTTATTCTGCTAAGGTTATGTATGGTACACTGTAGTGCACTTTGACAGATTAGCATGCGCAACTGCGTTCGCGCAAATACGCAGTGATTGATAGACTCGTGCTGTAGAGAGAGTACTCTATAGGTATTCCACTCTTATCGCCCCATGGGCCAAATTTAGAGAAACTCTATTGTAATATTAAAAACTATCTTATATCTTTCTTACAGAAAGAAGTTTAAAATGACATTTTATTTTTACTTAGGGGCGCACGATTTTCCATGCGAAACAACTTCCACCTCACCTTCCTTTCCCCCGCTGAGGGGGGGGGAGGATGGAAGTCGCTTCGCGTGAAAATCATGCGCCCCCAAACTGGGGAAAGATGGAGGAATCGTTTCGCGTAGAAGTTGTGAGCCCAAACAGGAGGAGGTTGGGTGGGAGTTGCTTCGAGTGCGCAAAAATAAAACATCATTTTTTCAAACTTTTTTTGTTAATAATTTTTTAATGAATAATGAGCGACGGCTAAAACTTGTTGGAAGTTGGACAGAGTCATGACCTTCCCCCGTGCGGAGCGCGACCTTGTCGATGCGAGAGCTCACCTCGATCGTCCTGTATCCCATTTCCGGGTCTAGGTGTTGGCTCAGGGTGCTAACTGTGCCTCGTACCGTTAGATAGGAGAACTGTGCATACTTCGTGCGAGGTACGGATTTGACACACCTACGGTCTCCTCCGGTAACCTCAGCATTGTACGTAACATCCGGAAGTCCAGGCTCCTAGCAAGGAGATACCGGGATCCTCCAGCAGCAGAGACCGGACGCTCAGGATTGCATTATATTTCTAGGCGGTGAGCTCATTCTCTATAAAGCGGATTCTTTGAGCGGATTCTCTATAAAAATCTCTCTATCCTCCAGCAGTGATGCGCGACTGGAAGGCGAATAGCTGGTGGGTAAATCAGCCAAACAGCGATCATGATGTTTGTATTTGTTTCATGTGTAGTTCCTGTTGTATGTTGGTGTCGGTTGATAGGAACTTGAGGCTCCTGGCCTGATGGTGTATTAGGTAGGACTGTCATATTCGAGATCCCCACTTAATCGCCGCAGACCTTCCCTTTTAATGTGCAGACTCATCTGCACACTAGGGGCCCTCTCCCTGTGAGAGAGTTTTTGCGATTTATATTCCCTGCTTCTGGTAAAGATGGGTGGTCCTCCTAAGATTGTTCTTAGAGTCATATGTGTAGGAGGCTGAGTAGGTGGGAGCATCTATTATGGCGGCAGAATGTCTGACCGCTGTGATAAAGATTCTTTTTAAGAACCTCGATAGAACCGGTCGGGAGTTGTCGTGTCTGCCAAATACGAATAGAATTATGTCGAACACAAATAAGGATAACAAGCGGAAGCTCGGATTCTACGGTTTCTCTGGGTCATGATTTACTTTGTGGGATCTCCAGCGAGGAGTTAGTCGCGGAGTTGCCAACGGGCTCGAAGCTATTACCCCCGATGATAGGATTAGTGAGGATTGAGATACTTCTAGCCAAACATCACGTCGATTGCAATACCGAAGCTAAGGCCATCCACGACAAGGATGGCCTTGACTAGGCTTGACTCGAGTGCCGGTCAGGATAGAGATCAGCCGAGTTCCATGCATATGTTTAAGAGTGGTTGCGCTATTGTGGCTCGGACAGAGATATTAAGCGGGAGGTTCTTAAGCTCCACAGAGAGATTACTAAAATTAGGTCCGATAGGAATTCCCTGCTAGAGGAGATTGGATCCCTCCACAAGGAAATTAGGGAGCAGTGGGCTTCCTTTCTGAGAAGAAGGGATAACTCAATCATTCGCGCTAGGAATATGTCTTCGTCTGATTCCGATGAACGCACCTCGTTTACAACGGGAGGATAGATCTCTGACCGCGATACTTGAGGAGGAGAAGCGCCGAGTCAGATGCGAAGAGATCCCCCTATCGGCCACCGCTAAGAGGCATGTTGAAGCGATGAATGTGTGATTCCCAAATGAGTGGATAGGCGACGATGCATAACTGCGCCAATTATCATTGAGGAGGGTGGTGCTAGTGGCACGCGAGCGGAGGACTCAATGGGTGATTGGTCAGTATCTTCAGGTCCGGATATAGGGGAGTCGTGGATGGAGATGTTCAGTCGGAGTAGGAAGAAAAGAAGAAGGAAGCAAAAAGGAAGACTTCTCAAACCGGCTTGTTTTTCGGTTTCCCTGGCTGCCGAAGTTCATTGATGCTTTCCCTACCGCTGCTCATCCACGTGTGCTTGCGCCGAGAATTTCGGCGGTCTTTATCTGGTACAGTGAAAAGGAACCTTCATACGTGGAGGTGATTAGCGAGGAGCAAGGTAAATTTAGCAGAATCTAGCAGAATTGGACATCATACATATCAGATTAGAAAAGTCTAAACTGGCGATATTCTGGTAGAGATTTCTGGGAAGGGCCTCAAAGTAGACGAGTTCTAAAAGGCTTGAGCTCACCTTCTAGAAACATGAGGATCGGGTTTCTATTATGAGACCCATAAGAAAATCAAGGGTTCGTATCCTTGTGGAGCACTCTATTACTATTGATGAAATTAACAGATTGGTTGAGGCCGAGACCCTCTTTGGTGTTGCTCGAGAAGATGTAAGGGTGGGACTTCTGCATCCTGGACGAAATAAACTCGATCTGGGCGTGTCCTACCATATTGGTAGAAAGGCTTGTCCGTGACGGGCGTCTGAGTCTTGGCGGGTCGGCCAGGTCTTTTCCATAGCTAGGCGCCGCCTTCAATGCTTATGATGTCTGGCGATCGAACATACCCGTGTGAACTGCCAAGATTGACAGAGCGGGCCTTAATGCTTTAATTATGGTAAAGGAAACTCAAGTCCTTTAGATACAGAGCGAGGCCGCATTGCCCAGTGTGTACCCTGCGTCCTTGAATGTTGAGCATAGGGTAGGCCTTGCCGAGTGCTCTCTTTCATAACGGTGACCGAGAGACACGGATGAAAAAAGTGGTGGCGGCGGCGATCGGAGGACTGCCGTGCCTGCTGCAGTGGTAGAGCTTCCTGATAGCCAGGCTGACCCTGAATGTCAACCACTCTAGATCCGTGCAAGATTTGGTTGCGCGGGTCTGCAAGGAGGAGAGCTTGGGCCTGGTTGTGAACACTGAGCCCCATTCTGTGCCGATGATGGATGGTGCGCGTCCTCAGACGTGCCTCCGGATTACTGTCATTGTGTGGCGATGGTCTCGGAGTGACCTCTCGTGTTTTCTTGTGAGGCGAATTGAGGGTTATGTGGCCATTGAGTGAGAGAGGGTGGTAAGTCTTTGGATATTACTTCTCCCCTAACAAGACGATCCGCAAATTCTTTCGTTAGCTGGGGCTGGAGGTCTATCAGAGTATATAGTAGGCTGATCCTTATGCTCGGCGACAATAAATTAATGTGCGATCTCATTTAAGTGACAGAGGGAAATGAGAACTCTAGAGGAGACAAGTTATGAATGGGCGGACAGGATGGAACTTAACCTTCTCAACAAGAATTTCATCCCTTCATGCTGGCGCAGGAGAGATAGATCCTGTGTAGAAGTCTCATGGGCCACCATTAGTGGCCAGATATGTTAGAAGATGGAGGATGGTGATATGGAGATGAAGTCCCTATGTGATCATAGGTATATCCTCATAGAGACATGGACTTCCTCCGTCGGCCCTCTTACCAAAGTCACTTCTGGGAGAGTTTTTCCTAGGTGCACCTAGATGGAAGGATTAGAAGGAGATTTACTTGAAGTCAGACCTTGTTGGAGGCATGGATCCATTTTTTGGCTGGCAGTTTTTGACTGGTGATGAGCACGCTAGATTGATAGATGGCGCGTTGAGATCTCTGATCGCTCTATGCCGAAATCTGTCTTATACAGAGATCTTGGCATATTGGTGGAATGAGGAGCTCTCCGATCTGCGTGCTGTCTGTAACCGGCATTTCACCCATATCCGCGCGAGGCCGTAGCTCGAGTACGAGACTTCTCTGAGAGAGGCTAGGAGGAGCATGAGAAGAGCTATTTGGTGCTTAAAGTCTCGTCTAGGGTGAACTTCTTTAGACGCTGGAGATTGACTCTTGGGGTATACCCTATAGGGCCGTCTTAAATAGGCTCTTCTCGGCCTCTTCATTGATCGACACTCTTCCGCCCTGAGTAGTCTCGGAAACTCTTCGAGTCCTATTCCCACATCTCCCGGATGGAGACTCTCGGTTGACTTTTGTAGACGAATTTACTGTTATGGAATTGGAGGTTATTGAGGCGTGTACTAAGATAGCGTTTGGAAAGACGCCTGGCTCCGATGGTATCACCAGACGGTTCATCAAGAGTACGTTGTGCATGTTTTTCTTTGGGAGTGCATCTTCTCACGGCTCTTCTTGGGGAGGATCGCTTCCCTTCTGAGTGAAAGATCGCGAGGTTGATCCTTCTCAGGAAATCTAATAAACCGGATTTGATATTCTTCTTATCATTTGATTTGAATGATACTCAATGAATCGAGCAAGTTGTTTGAGAGAGTGATTTATAGACGGCATCTTGATTGGGGACATATCCGACAATCAATATGGATTCCGTATTAATCGTTTGACGCAATATGTTTGAAGGAGTGGGTGAGTAACGGCGTGCGGAATGGGCAGTGTGATGGTGATGGTGTTCTCGTCAATGCTTTTAATTCCTTCCCGTGGCCAACCATCCACCCTGTTGGAAAAGGATGTATCTGAATATCTCAGACGAATTATTGAGGATTATTTATGTGATAAGTTCCTTATTTATGTGGGACGAGAATGTAACTTGTCCAGTTTCCAGTTGCAGCGTTCCGCAAGATTTGGTCCTCAATTGGGATGGACCCTATAGAATACGACTCTATTCTACATTTAGAATTGCCGGTGAGCTGTTCTGTGCGCCAACGATACTCTTTTAGTTGCAAGGGTTCCCTTCTGTGAGAAAGTCCTGGTGCGCACTGAGCTTGGTGTGGCCGTGCTTGTTAGGGTCTCGATTTGAAGTTGTCGTTCGATAAAACAGAGGCCATCGCTTTCATGAATAGAAACGTCCCAGACCTTTCTTTTTGGGAGGGATAGGAAGGAGGGCGAGGACCACCCTAAAATATCTGGGACTTGTTCTGGATTCGAGGTGGATCTTCCAGTCCCACTTCCACCTCCTTCTCTCCAATGTTTTGAAGATGACAGCTGTCCTGAGCAGTCTAACCACCAAATTGGCGGACCTGAGGTCGTTCTATACCTCAATTTAGACGCAGACCGTAACGGATGATCTAAGTACATTTTTATCTGAGCGGGCCAGTTTCAACGGCGGCTGTATTTGAGAATAATCAGTATCGCGCCGTCTCGCACGAGACTGCGGCCATTCTTGCGAGGACCTTTTTGCTTTGTAGCCGATAGGTTTAAACGCACGTACTTATCGAGACGCGAGATATTGCAGAGAGATAGTTTCAATTTACCTAGAGCTCAAGAGTTCATGAGATGGAGCTGCGTCGTTCGAGCAGTGCGTTTGCGCTGATATTTGTTGAGGCATCGAGATGCGGCCAGAGATGCTCTTGTTGAGCGCCTGGAAGATTGGATGCATCAATCTCATGGGGAGGGCCTCATATACGTATGATCCATGTTGACAGATCAGAATGCTTTGGGGCCTATCTTTTTGAAATCAGCAGTTAGTCTGCGCGCATTGCGGAGCGGTGATGAACATTGTCTATACACTCCTATTTTGCCTGGTTTGGAACGAATAAGAGGGAGGAATTTTTCGAATGTTTGGAATCAGGTGTCCTTGACAAGTCTGTAATAGCGGCCATTGACTCTTTTCTGTGCTGCACGGCCCTCGCAAACTATTGCGAAGTCGTTATGCACAGGAAGGAGCGGGCGGAGCGTGAGCGTCGGGCTCTGGGGAAGCAGTGGGCAATTTCTGCTTCTGTCTCTTTGGGATCTGACTTTGGGAGCTAACTTGAGATGTTGAGTTCGTAGGCGTTTAGTTACGTGGAAAATGCGTGTACGTGGCCGATTATACTCACTACGATTTTCAAATACAAAAAAAATGTTTTATTATCAGGCTCTGCGTAGAAAAAAAAGAAGGCAGATAATGAAAAAGTCAAGTTCACGAATCAGGCGGACTTCTAAATAAAGGATACAAAATTCATCGAAGAAAATGTGGGAGGATAAGGTCGATAGGTGAGTTGGAAACGAAAAATTAAGAGTGCAGAGGCTGAAAGGGGGATTGGTTAAGATTTTTTTCTAGAGATTCATTTAGTTAGGTTCCCGAAATAAGTAATTGAAAAAAGGGACTCATTGCTACTCTGCAAATTTTGGCTTTCGAGGATCCGATTTCTGTGATTGTAGGTTGACCCAGCGATTTGGAGACTTCGGTCGAATTACTTGACAATAATAAGCATATAAGATCATTTGATCGAACTGATCGCGGTTCACTAAAATCGGTGGAGCGATCTGGTTGCGGATTGGCAGAGTATCGGCTAACTAAATAACTTATGTAATCGCGAACCGGCAGAGTTCCGTATCGTGAGATGAAATTTGATTTCCTGACTATTCGCGAAGGATTTCCTTTTTATATTCAAGTAATTGCCGCGTGCAGGCCTCGCGTATGTTACTGGTCTATTCTAGGATTAGGTACAACCGCGTATCGGTTGTAAAATGAGATACTGGGATATGTATCTAAACAATTTTTGTCATCGACTATTTGCCGGATGTTAAATAGTTTAGAGCCACATGTGTCATTTATAGATAACTGTTGTTTCAGTTGTAATCCTTAATCTATTTACTTCTTCTGTTCTTCGGGATAAAGTTCTTCTATTCGACACTTGGTTCAAGTATTTAATCTAATAACTTCGTCTCGAATGGATTATTAGTCTAAAAAGGCAAATGTTATTCGGCTCGTCACTATTGTAATTTCCTATGATAGAAACATGGTCTATCGATATTACTTCTTAATAACTTTTATGGTGATGACGAAAATTTTAATCGAAGAAAAGAACTGTGGAGTTTGGACAACAAATACATTGAATAATTTACAACGGATATCCGTCATATTTCCGGAAAAGACAATTGTGTAACTGACACACTTTCTACAGTAGAAGCCATATAGGAGACAATTAACTTCGAAAAACTAGCTGAATTTCAAAAAGAATATTCGGAGCTTCAAGAACTTCTTGAAAAGCGGATTTAAACTCTCAAAAATGCAATTTCAGGTTCTACAAGAGAATTGCTTTGCGATTCGGCTAATAGCTCGATTATTCGAGCACCATTGATATGGAGGATCATTTAGAAAACAAGTTTTTAAGTTTTCCTTGCATGATTTTTCACATTCAGGAGCTAGAGCCAAATTAGTAGCACAACGACATATGGCCTCGTATTAAACAAGATTGCAAGTTGTGGACTTAATCATGTGTCCAATGCTAGAAATCGAAAGTAACACAATACTTCACCTATTGGAGCCTTTAATCCGTCTATTAAACACATTCATTTAGACCTTCTAGGATCATTACCAGTATCCAATATCGATATTACCTTACAATTATTGTATCATCAATTTTCAAGATGGCTAGAGGCAATTCCCATCAGAGACATTTCAGCAGAGATAGTTGCTAAACAATTATTCACGAATTGGATAGCTTGCTTTGAAATACCGATTAAAGTAATAACAGATCAAGGACAATAATTAGAGATATTATAAAGCATATAACAAAATAAAAAGAGATAGACTGGACACGTAGCCAGAATGAAAGATGGACGATGAAAGATGGACAAAAAGCTTTTGGAATGGAGATCGAGAATGGACAAGCGAAGTGTAGGAAGACCATCAACTCGATGGACCGACGATCTAGCAACGAAATAGCAGCAAATTGAATTTGCATGGCGCAGGACAGAAAAAGATGGCGAACATTAGAGGAGGCCTATGTTCAACAGTAGACGAAACAAAGGGCTGGATAATAAGATAAAAATAATTTAAAGCAGACTTTTTTAGACAATTCATGAAATTAACAGAGTCAACTCATTTCCGCACGATGATTCATCCAGCTTCAAATGAATTAATGAAGCGGTTTCACAGATAGCTTAAAACAGCCATAAAGTGTCATCAGGCAGAAAGTTGAAATCTTACCTATTGTACTTGTGGGCATCAGAACTGCTTAGAAAGAAGATTTGAATGCAACACCAGCCGAACTCGTTTACAATTAATACGCTTATCCAAACAATTTCTTTTAGATTAGTGCTCGCAAAGATTTGCACATTTCGGACTGATTCCGGCGAGCGACCCCTACTATCGCTCGAGGCTCAATGGTCGAACCGCCGAGCGCTCACGTTCTGGCTCAGGAGCGTCTCTGTAGTTTAAACGTGTGGAAGTACCTTACGTTATTAAAGAATTTTCATACAAAATAATTTTTATTTTCTTAAAAAATCAATTACTAAATTTTCTAAAACATTTTGTTATTATAATAATTCTTTCCCTCTGTTGAGTACTTCATACGCCAAAAACTTTCAAGATCAAAATTAATGGAAAGGTCACTAATGTCTCGATGGATAGATTAAAACCAACATCATGGGAGAAGAAATTAAAATACCAGAAACTAATAAATCCCCACAAGACAAAGGCTGGACGCACATCTCGACCTCCTGTTCGATTCAAATTTAATTAAAAAGGACTCTTACAACCAAAAAAGTCGTGTGACGATCAATTTAATACCACGTATCTTTCATGTGCTCGAAATGTACAAACTTCAAGAAGAGTGCAATTCATTCAATTTCAGCGTATACATGAATTAGTTCGCATAAAATTAATTTCCAAAAAAAATAATAGATTGATTTTCACGTTTTGAAAAACGTCCAGACATGATATAAAAGGACCGCAAAATGTAGGCATCGTCACTTCTGTCGTTTCCGTCTTGAGTTAAAAGCGGAAACCTTAACATATTGTTGAATTGGTTGTATGACTTTATTGTTTCTTTGAATTGGCCGTACGGCTTTATCTTGGCGATCTGCGGAGACTACTATACTACTATATAGAATCCTAGAAGACCTACTATATAGAATCGATTCTACGGTGGTATCTCCACATTCTACGAAATTATTTTTGCCACTTCAATTATTAATTTGAATATTAAAAGATCCTGTTTGTGCTCGTAACTTTTCTATTATATTATTTAATTTTATTTTAATTTAGCCATATTATTCTTTTATGATTAAAAAATATATATACCTGCATAATATTTGCAAAGTATAAAATATAATTAGTATAAAATATAAGTATAAATAATAATTAAAATATAAAACATATATTAATTCTTTTTCTGGATTTATTTTATATGCATATATTACTTTGTATTTCAAAGTATAATATATTCAATAATAATAAAAAAATTATTTTTAGTAATAATTTCAAATACCTTGCACTGCAACATTGTATCGACATAACAGCGCAATCTTACTAAAAGCGGACATTTTTATGATGTTATGACATTGTAATAATATTGCAAATACATCGCGCAATATATTTACAATATTACATTGCAATGAAATATATCTACAATCATTTTGCAATCTTTCTGTGTGTATATTGATTTTAACATCTATAGTTATCTTTATCCTACATGTATGCGTATTTTGTGCGTAATTTTGTGATATTAATAATTAACATCATAGTCTGTCTAAATGGCCATATTTAATCAAATCTTAATTAATAAATTATATAATTCGCAATTTATGTACTTTCAAAATCTGCAAAAAAATTGTCGCGCTCATTTCGTTTAACTAAAAAAACTTTTTTGTGGAGGGACTCAGTAGGCTGTCAGTTATGTTTTAACTGTGTAAAGTATATTATCGATTTATGCATTATAAATTCAAGCAATTACGTTGTTACAAGTATTTATTTGTTTCTTGATGAATAAAAATGAAGTGTATTTGAATGGGTATTTTCATTCATTTTTTTCGAATATTTTTTAGATGTCTTCATTTAAAAACATATATACTATCTTCTTCAAAACCCTTTTTTAACATTATCATCTTTGATTTTTTTATAATAGAAACGCAATTGCTTGGAATTCATAGCGCATAAATCCAAAATATACTTTGCAATATGAATTGTGCACGACAAAAAATAGTAATTGAACTAATTACTCAAGTGATTAATTTATGGTAATTACAAATGAATAATGAGATTATGTAATGAGATATATATATATAATACATAATATTTATAATATAATTCTAGTACAATCATCTCAGTAAGAAATAAATCGATTTGACGTCGAAATCATTAAATTGACGTCACATCGATTCTACATCGATTTCATTATTATTTCTCACTGAGCATTAAATCTAAAACGTTCCAAATTTTACAAATTACAATAATTAATCAAATACAAATTAACGGCTATATAGAGTCAAACGCTGTTGGTGCATCAATTATGAATAAATATATTTTTGATACAAAAAATTCGAATGTTTCGGTTCCATTATTTGGACCATCATCAACGATAATATAATATACAAATGTTAATGTTAGAGAGAATGATGTTGAAACGCTATAATATTAATGTATATATTATCCTCTTATTTATGAACACAAGTAAGTCCATCACTTGGTGGAGTGAAAGTGTGACACGATTATTTTAAACTTAACTTTGGAAGTGTGTCTGTGAATTATGTAACACAATAAAAACTAATCACTATTTCAAAGAAAATTATTTTAATTTTTAAACGAGCTTCCTCTGCTTGGTCGACAAAAACACAATTCCATAATTACACTTATAAATAACAATTTAGCTGACAAAAAAAATATATATATAATATAATACTGTATATATATATATAGATATATATATATAATATAAAATTAGGTCAAATTCTTGTTTATCAGTTTGTCTAGAATATCCGCGTATGACTGATCAAGACACCTTCGGTGTCTGTTTGTAAATTAAATCCGTTCTTTTATGTTTTAATACAAAGCATTTTCGAGATCAAGATTTATGATAAAAATTCTCATGATCCAGAATATCCACATTGCTCCAATCCAAATCTTGATCGCGATCCAATCTATCAGTCAGTAATAACAAATCTGGAGGAAGTGTTCCAACGTAACTGGTGGTCATTTATTCTAGTTTTTAATTTCCTCCATCTGTCCAACATAAATTACATCAACTTGTTCAAAATCCTCCTCCAGACGAAACAAAAAAAAACGTTGTTTATAGAATTAAATGCAATGATTGTGATGCAACTCATATTGGATAGGCATGGAGGAAATTAAAAACTAGAATAAATGAACATCAGAGTTACGTTGGAACAATTCCTCCAGATTTGTTATTACTGACTGATTGGATTGCGGTCATGATTTCGATTGGAGCAATTGGATATTCTGGATTGTGAGAATTTTTGTTATAAACGCTTGATCTCGGAAATGCTTTGTATTAAAACACAAAAGAACGGACTTAATTTACAAACAGACACCGAAGGTCTTAATCAGTCATATGCGGATATTCTAAACAAACTGATAAACAAGAATTTATCCTAATCTTATATTATATATATCGCTTAATATCAACTGTCTTTATTACATCGTTCAAAGGTCGTCAATTATTGATATCATAACAACGAATTGTCAGCTAAACACGTCATTTATAAGTGTAATTTATAAGTGTAATGGAGTTGTGTTTTTGTCGAGGTAAGCAGAGATAAGCTCGTTTAAAAATTAAAATAATTTCCTTTGAAATAGTGATTAGTTTTTATTGTCTTACATAATTCACAGACACACTTCCAAGGTTTAAAATAATCGTGTCACACTTTCACTCCACCAAGTGATGGACTTACCTCTGTTGATAAATAAGAGGACAATATGTGTTATATTGTATAAATATGTGTTACATAATATTATAGCATTTCACCATTCTCTCTAACATCAATTAACATTTGTATATTATATTATCATTGATGGTTTAAATAATGGGATCGAAACGTTCGAATTTTTCGTATCAAAGATATATTTGTTCATAATTGACATAATCAAAAACGTTTGACTCTATGTAGCCGTTAATTTATACTTGATTAATTATTGTATTTAGCATAAAGAGTCTTTAATTTAATTAATTTTAATTATTGTCATTCAGTTTCGATTTTTACTTATAAGGAATGTTTCACAATTGTCCAGCACTGATTTGATTCTTCATGAAATATGTTGTTAAACACAAAAATCTAAAATGTATTTTTTATGCGCACTAACTCCTATTTAAAGAATGAAATATCTCTTTGGAAAAAAAACGTTCTCTTTTTAGCTGAATATCGTCGAAAGTATAAATGATGGGACAAATTTTTTAAACAAAAGTTGTACGGTTTCAAGAAAACTTTAAAGTTAAGAAAAAAATTCAAAAAAATTTTTTGTGTGACGATATACCCCTACCATTCAATTATTTCAAATTTTTCAAATTTTTTTTTACCAAATTAAAAATTATTTTTTTTTGAATTCAATCATGTATAATAAAGTTATATTACAATCATTTTATAGTATATATAGTTATATTACATATCATTTTTTAGAATTAATTATAAACGCTTCCACATATGCGTTATCCATGCTCATGCGTAAGTAATTATCATCAAAACAATAAAATACATAAATCGATGATAAAGAAATTAATGTGATTGACTTTTAGTATTACAGATTGTAAATAACATTAAAAGTTATGATAACTTTTTATTATTTCTCCTTAAAGTGAGTAAAACTTTTGTTGTTTCTCTATTCATCTATTCTTTATATATTATTTCCTTATAATAATCTTAAGATTCTTAAGATTATTCTCTTAAAGTTATTTTCGATTTTACTTATTTGTTTGTCGTTTAAATAATATTTAATTTTTAAACATTAAATAATATTTAAATTCTAAACTTACAATAAAATAAGTTTTAAACGATACAATAACAAATATAAATAAGATACTAACTTGGTGTTAGGAATCAGCGATAGATGCTATGTTGCGCAATAAATAATTAATCATATTATTATTAATATAATTAATTATATAATTTAATTATTGCGCAACATAGTATTTAGTGTTGATTCTTAATGCCCAGTTTAACATTTCATTTATATTTATTATTGTATTAATTTAAGGAGTTTATGATTTTATACATTATTGATTACTTGAAATTTTAAACATCTGTACAATAAATTTATTAATTAAAAATATATTAAGAAGGACTATGAAATCATGAGAATAAAAATAAAATATAAATATTATTAATAAGCAAAATATATTAATAGACATTAAACAGATTACAACAAATTAAAATAAACAGCGTTTCAACTCCGATCGGGTCATTCTCGATGTTAAACATATGATATCTTTCAATAAAATATTTGTATAAACAATATAAACATATTTGAAATATCAACTGCTTAAAATTAAAAGTTAATAAGAAGATATATAAACTTCAGTTTCATGTAAAAATTGGTGGATTACTATCCATAAGAAACAGTGAATAATTCTATTAATATATTAGGTGTACAACTTTGCTTCCGCCGTTTTTCTATAGATGGCTTTAGCGGTAAGTGGTGGTCGAAATAAATAGATCATATACGTCATACAATAAACTTGGGCATCTGTCAACATAACCCCATAGAAACATTAGTCGATTTCAGCATCATAAAGTTATTCTCGATTGAAAATGTCAGTTTATGAGCCAAATTCTCGTCATTTGCGGGAGGTTTTAATTTTTTGCTTCAATATGAAGAAATCTGCGGCTGAGGCTCATCGAATGCTC
>Ga0157364_1001340_pt1 | contig 20674 bp, 6 predicted proteins | sample AttsexASBM2_FD_111476 | JGI IMG/M metagenome (GOLD analysis project Ga0157364, IMG submission 111476) | Fungus gardens microbial communities from leaf cutter ant in Ribeirão Preto, State of São Paulo, Brazil - Atta sexdens ASBM2 | ecosystem: Host-associated > Fungi > Mycelium > Unclassified ...
AAGAATTTTATTTTCTTATTTATAGAATTCATTTTCAGCTAATTTTATATAGAACCAAATAGGTATATAAATTATGAATTTTACTTCTTTAATTATCTAAATAAATTATATTTTTATCAGTATTAATAAAGTGCAATAATTAGCTTTTTCATGAAATAAGGGAGTATCTCTTCTGTAGTTCTATGCAGTATTTTACGATTTTTCTCTATGTTAACATAAACATAAAAACGATGAATGATAGAATGGATAAATCAGGAAATCCTCATATATATATAATTTATTGTGCTGTTTGATAAAACATATGTTTTATAATGCAAAATATTTGTATTTCACTTTTACACTCAGATTAAATCAATGTACAATGGCTTTAATATGCACTAGTACATCCATTTGAAATCGCTATTATCTCACATTAAATGCAATTATCCTAACCTGATTATACACGTTAAATAATAATATCTATATGGTACTTAATTTATCTAATGACTTTAATTATTATTAAGACAGCAACATCAAGTTTTTTAATTTTTAAATCTTTGTTAAAATCTTGGTTAAAATAAAAAGATACTACCACTTAGATTAAAAACAAAATTTCTCTTGAGTAAGAATTCGAGAATACATATCATTCTGATTGATATTTGTTTAATACATGTCACTTTCAGTAACAAAACATACATAAATTTTATTTTAATTGGCGCAATTTTGTGATATTATTGTGATAATTCTTGAAAAGAATTAAAATTATTATTTGAATTGGAATAGGAAGAATGAAGAAAGAAAATAAAGATACGTATCACTTAAGTTTTATTTAATAAAGGAAGTTACAATTATTTTTCGAGGACTTTTTGCGCTTTTTTTATCATTTTTTAAAGAAAGATAATTTTAATGACATTAGACATTTTGTAATGTAAAATATCCCATACAGCACGTTTTTGTGATATCATAAACAACAAAGCTACGCGGTTTGCGAGTTATCTCCGTGTTTGATATACTGTTAAATGCCAACGTTTCATGAACATCACGGCTCATTTCATCAAGATGAGAAGTAACCTGATACTGAATTGCTTCTCTGGAAGTCTTCCCTTTATATACGTTGTTAAAGGAGAGAGGGGAAAGGAGGAACAGAATAGAGGAAGGGGAGTTCGCTGAAATTGTGAAGATCGAATTGGTCGATTTCGACCAATTAATTTTCGAAAACCAGATAGTTTTCCATATGTTACTTATATTACAAGTATTGTTTCTGACTAGAATGTTTCTATATTTTTAGGTTTCTCTATTTTCTTGAAAAATATGAAGTGGTAGCCATTATGATCATTTTATCAAATAGTAGATATTTTGTGTCCTGTCTCAATATTATGTTTAAATAAAGTTAACATTGTGGCATGCTTAACATATCACGTTAATTCTTTAATGTAGATTTACCATTTTCCTTGTTTCCTCAACTTTTCCGTAAAAACAAGGTATTTTATACACTTTTGCTAAGTGGAGATCTTTTGATTCCTCAAAATTTGTCCATCTTTTCTGGCTTGAAGATGATTCGGATATCACACTTATTTAGGAATTTTAGAATCTTGTCGATACTGTCTATTGTTTTTTTTACATTTAGGATGCGTTCCACTTGATGCTCATGGAATTATTTGATTACACATCCTTGTTATTTATCAAATGTTAAACAAGGATAAATAATGCTTGCAAGCGTCGTGAGTGTTAAATGGAATACTCAATAAAGAATAGAGAAAATTCTTTTGTCTGTCTCGTGCATATACACTTCGCACAAAACACTATGTGTCTCTTGATTTTAGAAAAAGTTTTCGTGAGTGTTATTTCGCTGATGCATATCATTATCATCATCAATGAGAAAATTAAAGTGGTAACCTAAGTTTTCATGTCGATAATGAAATATCTCGGCAGAATATACACTAACATTGCTTCGAGAATAGAACGTTCTATCTTGTAACTAAGAAAACTGAGGATTTATTTTATAAAGCACGGAATATAGAGTAAGAATGTAAAAGAGAAAAAAAAGTTGTGCATTCGACTGCGAATATAATATTCGTTATGTCCATTGCAGCTCGAAAGTTTAAAAGAAACCAAGTCACTGTGCTATCATGCAGAAAAGAAAAACAGAGCTCGTTGCCTTTAGCGGTCGACAAACCGCTCAATGAATTAGAAATATCACGCTAACTTTACTCCCGGTTCTCCATGAATAGAAATAACTTTAACGCAATTCCCTTGGACTTTCCACACCTCCGAGAAAGAACAACTCTGAGACACCTTTCGATCTTATTTCTCTCGTCATCGAGTTTTTTGCGGACAGAACTTTTTAGAACAAAACGTCCTTCTCCCTGTCAATCAATCGGAGAGAAAATCAAATTGACTTTCAATAAGAGTGCATAGATTATATCTAAAATTAAATTACGCGATAAAAATTAAATTAAATTCAGAAAAATAATGAGGTATAGATGCAGATGGCAAAGATGACTATTGAATTATATGTGACAAAAATCAAACTGGAAAAACAGGGCGACTTATACAGAATGTTTTTCTGTTTTAGCGTAACTTTAGATCATATTTGCGTTTAGAAAATACGTGAAAGGCTATCAGTTTTACAGATTCGTCATATTTTTCTCCAGAGATTTTATACATCGGAAAAGCGACGAGAGACGATTCAACGCATCGCCGATTCGTTCGTCATCCGCAGACAGCATCACGCATTCATATTCAGCGTCGTCAGAATGACGATTAAGCACTCACGGGATGCACGGGTGCATACGCGGTTCGTGTTGATCTCGTGCACGCACGTTACCTGTTGGACACGTTTTGTACGTTGCGCCGCACATTCGCACGGCACTTCGCATATTACGATGACTGTACGACCAGAACGCAGATACGCACAGCAGCAAATACCATATGTTATATAATGCAAACCGTGTGGATGCACCGGACATAACGACACAAGGCACAGCCGGTTTGACAAATTTCAGTTATCTCGACTACGATGGCTCAAGCCATTGCTTGCCCACAGTATTTTGCAATAATCTGCCGCCATTTCCAATGCATTTCAAATTTATCGTCTAGGCATTTAACTATTCCGATTCGAACGACCGCGAATGTAAATTATAACTCACCGATATTTGATGCTCCTTTTTGAAAGTCAAAATAAGTCAAAATAGTCGAAAGATTTGAGTAACAAAGATTTTCTGTGATAAAACCTATAATAACTTGCAAAAAAGATAATACGCTGAAATTATTATTCTTTCGTCTTGTTATTATTATTGTTATTATTATTATATTGATTATTATTAATGTTGAAAACAATTGTAATTAGAGAATTCGACATTGCATTGAGAAATATAAGAACGTAAGAACTTTAAACTGCAATTGTAAGATTGTAAATTGTAATCCCCACAAATTCGGGATATGGAGAAGGAAATGAGAATGAGAAAAGAAGAAAATCAAAAACTTTCCTTTTTCCTTTCTTCCAAGTAAAATCTGATTAATTTTAAAAAACTCTCAACTCGTAAATTCTAATTTGTCGTTTCAACAAAGGGAATGACAGATCGGCTAAAAAATATGCGAGATCAAAGAGTCTTTCCAGATTAAGTTTGGAAGTGTGGCGGATCAAGTAATCGATCGATGTACTGTATGCATCGCATCCGTTTCGAGTTTCGCGACCGGTAGCCGCGGGATTACACGTCATAAAGGTAGCACCAAGTACATAACGAAGTTACAACGCGCTACGAAACTCGAAATTAGTTTCGGGAGCGTGCAGCTCGACGTCGCTCAAATTGACAGAGGATGTCCGATGGCGCGTGTAACAATTCCACGAATATACATCTCGAAATTTTTCCCGTAACCCGACATTGAACAGTCATGGAAATAAAAATTTTTTCTATCCTATTCTTCTTCAGTTTTACAACACTTTTTTTGTAATATTTATCTTTCATAGCGACCGAAATAAAGTTCACCGATTGATTTACAAGCTAACGATGAACAGTAGAATATCGTTATTCACTTTGATACTTACTGCATAGTACATCTAATAAAAAGATCGCATTACTATTTGTGCCACGATTATTTACTGCCTGCGGTAAATCGAAGTAAACGAAGCAATGTGGGATCGAATAAACGTTATCTCGTTAAATCGAGACAATCGCTAAGCCGTTTTGGTCGTATCTGGCAATAACAGTTGTAACTATGGCTGCACTTGTAATTTAATTTTGTCGAAAGATACAGACGATCTTTAATCACATCCAAACGATTCGGCAAAGGACATTCTCCGATCGTTTTTATTTTTATTATTTTTATACATTTCTTTGATTCTGTAGAAAAGCTTAATTAAAAAGCTTTGAGAATTACAATTGAAGAGATTCTGAATAAGATTCCAAAAAATTGCATATGCCTAAGCAAAATGTATTTAAATTGCAAGGTTTTTAATTTTAATATATAATTTATTTTTAGTAAATCAATTTTCGATATAAAAAGCACAATGACCCTCTTCTACAAACTATTTTTGTTAGAATAAAATCGACACGTCTCTTCGCATGTTCATGTGGAATTTCGCGCTCAAGTCGCGTTTGCTTTGATCAATTCGCTCGAGCGGCGCTCGAGAGATTTCCGGTCGAGTTTAAATTCGCGAGTGTCCGTATTCGCTACGAGGAGACGGCTCGAGTGGCCCCCTCCCCTCCCCCCGGATGCACACCAAGTGCACTTCACTCATCGGCAGCCATTTGCACCCCAAGCCACGCCAAAAAACTTTTCAGGATGGCGAACTCCTGGATAGCAAATGAACGACAGAGAGAAAAGAGAGAGAAAGAGAGAGAAGAGAAGAGAAGAGAAGAAAGGAGAGAGAGAGAGAGAGAGAGAGAGAGAGAATTTTAAACATACTTCGAGATCACGACTAGGCAACATTTGAGTCGATTTTCTTCCCCACAAAAATTCAAAAAATCATCACGTATTCTGCTCAGAATATACCCGATACCTTAAAATATAGAAAACCGTATGGCATGACAAGAATAAAAACATACGAGGCGCTCAGCTGCATTTACAAAACATATTTCTCCTATACAATACGTAGAATCTTCAATTCACACGCAAAATCAAACGAACGTAGTTTTTGTACTAATATCTTTATAGTATTTACATTTTACGTGTTAGGGAATCTATATTAAAAAAGAGAAATTATATCTTCATTTAAAAATATGAAAAAATTCTAAAAAATACTGTAATTTATATAGAAATGGTATAAAGATAAAAGAAATTGTTGGTCGCAATGAAATCCATTTGTTTAAAAACAAAATTGGAATTTCAATCAATTTACTGTAAAACAATATATATTTTAAGATATTTCTTTTTACATATAATTTTTCAATGTATTATTGCTTAATTATTTATTAATGGTCGTTAAACATTATAATTTTCTTTATAAAAAGAAATAAAAAAATATTAATGAAACTTTTAAAATGCAAGCTCTTTTACAATCACTAGCAAATAATTAAGCAATAATAAACATTGAAAAATTATATATATGTAAAAGAAAATATCTAAAAAATTTAATTATTTTGTTATAATTGAGCTGAAATTCTAATTTTATTTTAGAAAAAATATTCATTCGCGAGTGAATCTCATTTCAATTCCAATTTCCTTTACCATATTCTACATATTTTAGAGTATTTATGAGAATTTTTTCAGATTTTTAAAAGAGTGTAATTTCTCGTTAATTCTCGTAATTTACGTATTTAAAAATAAAAAAATTGATATCTTTCATATTATTAAATTTTTCTCACTAAAATTAATGTTTTTATCTAAAAGTACGAAAAAAATTCTAAAAATTTATGTCTATAAAAATTTTGTATATTTTATAATTTTAGCTACAAATGTAAAAAAAATTTTTTAAACGACTACCGCTAATAGATGTAAGGCATATAATGCTTTTTTCATCTTTAACCTTATACAATGTATACACTAACATGGCACGATCATTTTAAAAATTTTAAGCAGTTCATTTTTAGGTGGATTCCTGACACATGGAATGCGCCACATATGTACTATATATTAGGCATAGTAAAAAGAAATCCAATATTTTTGCATGAAATTGAATGGAAAAATAATGGATTTCTTTTTACTACACCTAATATAATAGTTCAGAGGAAGAGAATACCAAAGTACGATTAAAAAAAAGAATACCAAAGTACGATTAAAAAAAAAACTAAAGTTAATAGAAAATCTCTTTGTTTTGAACATTCACTTTGAATTTTCTTGAATGCTAACTTGAATTTTAAATATTGTCAATTTTTATTTTAAAAAAAAAAAACAAATTTTAATATCAAACATAATTTTACGAAAGAAGTGAATTTATTGACAATAAGAAATATTGTGATGACTTGGTGACAAAACATTTTAAACAATTTTCGAATTAAATAAAGCGCTGAGAAACTCTCAATTGAATTATATGATTAGCCGAGTTGGAAACGACGACATGTTCAGAGATCGCGGTATGACATATTATAACAGTAGAATGGAACCAGTTAAACGTTAATCTCCCGGCTAATTTCGCCGCGTGCGGGCGGCAACTTCGTCACGTAGCATCCGTCACTTGATAGTTCCGGGGGGGGGGGGGGGGGGGGTAGGATAGTATAATCTTGATGCCATTGTACCAAAAGCTGATAGAACACGAGCTGCGAACAGGATCTATTCGGCTTATATCGGCTGATAACACGCCAGCCGCGACACAGACAGCGCGTACGTGAATGCGTTCGCATAGTTCCAGATGCATGGCGAGTAATCTCCGATTCGGGAGCCGGTCAACCGGACAAACTCAGAACAGATTCTGGTAATCGATGCATTGTATGACGGACGCGGCGAAAATGGAAGAAATGGATTTTGGCAAAAGATTTTTGCGAATCAATTTGACACATGAGTAAGTTATCAAATGACATCGCAGCTTTGGCATTACTTCGAAGCATTACTTGCCAGAAAAAGCTGGCTGTTACAAAAGTTAGTTTGGCTGAATCAGATTTTTAAAAATTTTTCGAGAACGTGGGATGACACCGTGAAGGTAGAGAAAGAGAAATATTGGCTGCAGGAAGAATCGAGAGGAATAAATCGCCGACGTTGTAGTGACGCTTTATCCCGCGCAACAATGGTGCGAGAAATCTTCGAAGAGCGACGCATCAGTTCCAATAAATAATGACCGAGGTATCCTTCTCCTCTCGTGAGAAAGAACTTTTACGCGTGCCAGTATTTCGAGAAACGATTCCAAGCTTTTCGATTCGACGACACCGTTTCAATTAAATTCAATTCAATTAAATCGGTTTTGACGTTTTTCGCATCGCTTTTCTGCAAAGCTTCAGGAAAGATCAAAGAGAAAAAGAAATGTTTTTGCGTTGCTTGCAACGATTAAACGTCATAAAAAGTAATCCAGATGGGTTTTGTAAGAATTACTATTTATAAATGTTAAGCATAACATGATTAAAAAATCAACAAAAAATGAAATAAATAATTAAACTAAATTTACATTTAATAATGTTTTTAAGTAAAATTGAGATTTTATCTTTTACTATAACAAACAAACTGACAAGGTCGATAAGATAAGACTTAGATATTCTCCTCTTAGATATACAAGACGTGTGACATCCGTTAATAATAGATTTCTAAGATGATTTCAAGACGAAAATCTTAATATCAAAATGGCTTTTTAAATGAGAAGAATTTAAAATTAGTCAATTAAGCTGTCTAAAATTCATGCGCTCAACTATAGCATATTGTATAGTAGTGAAAGTGTTCAGGAAAATAGAAGAGAATAGAATTAATGTTCGAAAACATGTGCGCGAATTTTAAATAGTTTAATTGGCTAACTTTAAAAATCTTTCTCATTTAAAAACTACTGCAGCTTCGATTTTGGTATTAAAATTTTTGTCTCGAAATAATCTCAGAAATCTGCTATTAATCATGCGAAATCTGAGACATCCTGCATATGTATAATTTAAATAAAAGACATTAACTTGTCAAAATTGGACTCAAGACAATTTTAACATGTAAAATCGTATATTAGAATAGAGCTTTTTCATCCCTTTCTCACGATAATGTTCATGTTTCTTAACAGCACATATATTTGATTATTTAAAAGTTGTGTTCTCAAGAAGCAATCATTGTACAATTACAAGCATGCAAAGAGATATTGCTTGCTATCATAAATTTTTGTATTACTTTAAAGTTGAAATTGATGGAATAGTTCCGTCAATTTTTTATCCTATATTGAAATCGCTACAATAGATCACGAAATAATTAGTTATTATCGTAAATCAACATGTTTACAATATTCAATACAGTAAATGACAATACAGGAAATGAAAGCGATGCATTCTGCATCACTTGACTTTCATTGTCGATCAACAGGAAAGAGAACAGAGAATTCTCGAGTATCTTGATTCGCTTATTTGTGTAATCGCCAAATTGTTTTTACTCTTTGATAACTGCTCAAGTTGATCAAATGATAATTGTTTTTCTACTGGTTGATTTTCCGTCGATATAACCATAAAGATGTGTATTATTACACGATGTGTATTATTTCGAGCGCAAGAAAATTTAAGCAAAGCAAACAAGACTTACCCAGCAGCGCCTGGAAGAGTCTGCTCTTGAAGATACGTATAACGCGTTCGATGGCTAATCGCAGCTGCTTGTCTTGTGGTCTTGTCAGCTTAGCATGGTAATCTTCAAGGAGCTCCAGAGCTCGGTGAGCTTCTAAACACAGAGAAAAGATAGATGGATGATAGAGATGAGAGAGAATCGGTAGAACAGTTTAGTTTCACAATACATAAATATGATTTCGTTGCCATTCATCAAACTTGATCAACTAAATCGTGAGATTCAATTTCATTGAACACTTTGTCGTCACTTCGTTATTAGCTATTTCCTTCATTATCACTACCATCGACACGTTACTATTTATCACGCTAATTGATTAACCATATTTGTGAAGCATTACAAATCTGATGTAATTGAACGTAATTTGATGCAATCTGTACTTCCCTCCAAAGCCCTCGTTTTCACACGTTTCATTAATTAAACATCTGTCAGTGGACATTAATTAGTGAAGTGTATATTATCGATATTACACTTTCCATCTAACTCTGGGATTTTAAATTGCATTATAACCAGAAATTTCAACATAAAATTTCAAGGCTCGCGGCGTGCACAAGCGATGATCCGAAAAATTGAAAATGGAACCGGATTGCGTATGAAATTGCGAGAGAAAATACTATAGACGCATTTAATCTGCGAATATACAGAAAGAATCAAAATAATGTGATAACACGCACCGATAATTGAAATCCTTGGACAAGTAAATAAAAATGTTTGTCCATGTAAGTATTATTTAAATTTGAAGTTTTAAAAAATATACTAATAAATATAACAAATATTATTTACCAACCTTCAAGATCCGCTTCAACTGAGAATATGATTCTTTCTCTTATTTGATATAAATATAACAATGTCAGTGCTTCGCTAAGAATTCTTGTATGCGATTTTCTTAATTAAACATGGCGTTTAATATCCAATCTTTTAAGTAGAAATTCTTCGATTTAACATTACTTATCTTTGACGTATATACAATATTGGAAAACAGCGATATTGCACCTAGTAAACGAAAATTTCTCAGTTACGCGCCATATACCTTTTTCACGCACGAAGATCGCATTCAACCTGTTTTCACCATTTTCCTCTTCCTGCTAGCCATCATAAACATCATTCCCTTTACCTCTCCGCCGGTGTGAGAGAGAATGAAAGTACGAAACCATTTGGAGGGTGAAACGACTCGAAAATCTCGTGTAACGGTGAGTGCAAGTCAAGAACAAATAACGGCAATTGCATCAGTTTTCATAGCAATAGCACCGATGCAACAGCTTCTTTGCTCTGTTGATCTTCACTCTTTCTGCGAATGCGAAAAGTGCTCTCACTGCACGGTATAACTATATGAATTGTTGATATATTTGTATAGACGCTAACATATCACTGAAGATAATATGAATAATTCAATAAATTATTAAATCAACAATTGTTATAATCAAAAGTATATTTGAGGAAACTTTTAAAAAGTTGAATATTGCCATAAATTAACTGTAATACGAATTAATTATAAACTTAATTCTTTTTCTATTTGAAAAAAAATAAAATCCACTTTTTTTGTAGATATTGAAGAAGTATTTTCTTATTAAACAAAGATTTTTAATTGTCAGAATTTGTACATGCATTTCATTTCAAACAGTAAATTGAAAAAGTAAATTAAGGAACAGATAAAAAATATAAGATTTCTAAGAAAAATGATAGAAAGCAGAATTTTAGTAATCATCTTAAATAAATTTATTAAGAATAAATTTATGAATCTGCAGATAGTAAACATACTAATAATCTCATCATTAGTAAAATTAGCATTATCATAGTGACGGCCCGCACACTTGTTGATTCGCATTACCATTCGTAAGAACGATCGGGATTTTTACAAAATAAATTTCATATCTATTTGAATCCTTTTCGAGAAACGGATATTCCATTAATAAAAGAGACTGCAAACAGACACGTCCAATCGGATGATAATGCATCTTTGTTTTCTCACGATTTTTCACTTCGTTCCCATTTTACAATTCGGAATAAACACATCAAACTCTGTCGACACTCTGTTTTTTTTTCTACATTAGAAATATCTCATAAAAGCGATAAGAGAGAGGGAGATAGAGATAGATAGATAGAGAGAGAGAAAGAGAGAGAGAGAGAGAGAGAGAGAGAAAGAAATAAAAGAGCTACTCTTACAAATATCGAGATAATATAAATATTGAATTTTACTTTGCGATCTTATTAAGATTCATAAGACCCAAATCAAAATTTTTTTTAGAAAAATATAATGATTTTAATATCACAATTATATATCAAAATTGTTTTATATAGCAATTAAATACAACTCTTTTCCTTTTTTTTTTAAATATAATTAATATTTTAATTAGGCAATATAATTATAAAATATAAAAAGAAAATATCACGTTATTTTAAATTTTTTATGTCAATACGTTTACATCTTTTAAGAAAGCATCAAAACTTAATTTAAGAGATAAAAGATGTAACGTGTTTTTTATGTGATAAAGAAAACATAAAATAAAATGGTGTTTCGATTTTTATTTTCTAAATACATTTGTTTGCGTATGCGTACGCATGTTCGTTCGCTGCATTTCTAAAGGTACTTTATATACATTATATATATACTCTTTATACATCCGTAGATTTATCGCAAAATATTGGCCAGATATTTTTCTCGAAGCATAATTCTTGAAGCATGTAAGCACATGTAAAAAAATATCCGTGCAACAAAAGATCGATTGGTGTATTACATTTTAACACAAAATATTTTTGGCAAATTTCGATATTTATATCTCGAGAATATGAGAAAAGTGCGCGTCCAAAATCGCGCGTTAAAATATAAAATTATTTAATGTTATGCTGCGATCTGCGATCAGAATGGAGAAGAAGCAAAAAACAGTGCGACTCGCGTTTAATTAGTGATATTACAAGAAAGTGCCACTGCGAAAAATTCACCGCTTCAACGAGAAAGAACTTCCAAGCCTGGAATACGGGCAACCGATTATACGAAAGAACGAGGAACATGTTCTGGTCTCATCTGTGCATGCTTCCGCGTGCGAGGGTGTAGAAGTGCAAGATCGGATGAAGCACGAGAAGGATAGAAAGAATGAAAGGAAGGAAAATTTCTTGGTCGCTAATAACGCGGCAATGGGCACGTCATCCACTTTCACAAGAACGACAGCGAAACTATGCCAAGTATGGCCGTTTATCCCGGCTTTATGGTTCATCCGGCTTCACGTCGTGCTTCGTGAATTATAACGCCGTATCTTTTTACGAGACGCGTTACTGCGCTCGATTTTCATGAGCACGAGGCGAATGAGCTGGTCACGGTCGTGAGAGCCATGTTCACCAAGTCTCTTATAGTTCCCATTGTCCTGAACCTGCATTAAGAAATGGATACGTTTTCCTTAGCACTTGTCGAGTTCATCCCGTTACGTCACAAGAGACGAATATAATAGAAGACGACGTGTAGTGACTGCAATTATTACTCATACATTGGAAAAATATTATTTTATAAACTTTTCTTGCGAAAAAATAGCAAACAAATTGATTAAATGTATAGTAATTTAAAAAAAATGAATCAATGATGCGAAAATTGTTCAAATAATTAAGCGAAGAGGATCATATATTTAGTTAAGGCGGATTTTGGTATTTATATAATAATATTTTTGTGTGAATTTTACAATTTCTATAGTTCAAGCAAACTGCGCATCGATTAGTTTTAAAACATAATCCTAAATTAAAGTTGAATTATATAATACGTATCACAAATTAAATGGACAAGAAATTTAATATTACTGATGCTAATGCAACATCTTTAAAATAACGTAAAGGATTTATTATAAAATTTTAATAAAAATATTAGATATCAAAACCATCTTAATCGAATATGATCTCTTCTTCGCTTAATTATATAATGATATGAATAAAATGAACAACATTTAGCCTTGTTCATATAAACAATGTATATAAACTTTTAATATTTTTGTTACTAAATGAAAATCTAAAACTTGACTGTATACGTATACGAATTTCGTATACAAATTTCATATAAGAGTCGATTCTAATACAAAATTATAGGTCCCATCTAATCTAGTTTATGTTTCAATTCAAAGTTTGATCTCTTCTCTCTGTAAGGCCCCAGAAGAGCGACATACCATTATTTTCGCCTTTCATTACGCTTACATAGTTCGCACGCAATAATTAAAGGGAACCCCTCTGCGTTCGTCTAATTAAAGCGCGATAATTATTGAAGCAAATTACGAGCAGTTTCCTTCGTTTCGTAACAAAGTACGACAAGTCAACGAAGTCGCAACAATTATTTCATTCAACAGTTATACATAAAGATAAATATTAGAAGGGGACATCGAATTTATATGTTATCTTGAAACTTAACGATCTCAATAAATATCTTTTTACAAAACTACACTGTTAAATCTATAGTATAAAATTTAATTTAATGTGAGTCGCCACTGTTCCTATTTAATATCGTTATTTTTTTTATTAAAACAGTGGTTATATTTGACACTCTATCGTGTGAATTTGACACTATACAGTGTCAAATATAATTGTTTTAGTGAAAAATAACGATTTAATAGGAGTAGTGGCGACTCACATTAGGTTAAATCTGACACTACAGATTCAACATAATATATATACGCACATGTGTATGTAGGTCGAGACATTTATATACGAACGTCGACACTCTTTAACGCAAGTTTATAAGGCAGTAAATTCAGAATTCATCATTCTGGCAGGAAAAACGAACTATCGACTAACTGTCGAGTAAGGGCGTGGGCTAGAAATCTCGCCTACATACACTGCACCTGATGCACATATGTATGTAGCTCGTTGAGATCCCACAGACAATTTCGATCACGCTTATAATTTATACGATAACGTTTCGTTGACATAAATGAGAATCTTAATTAGCAATACACGATTTTTTTATGAATAATAAGTAACAAATAAAATTTGTGTAAAAAGAATTACTTATTAAAATTGACTAAAATTAAAATATCGAATAAAATTGTGATATCAAACAAACACATACAACGCATACAAATTCTCTTTAAAAAAAATAACTGAATTTTTTGACAAATTTCTTTCGCACCAGGAGAGTTATCCTATTTGTGTCCAGCAATAAATGTTAAAATGTACAAAACATTTGCTGCATCAATCGAGTATATGTAAATGAGAAAAGATGGTCATCTATCATTTACATTTATAAAACCATATATAAAGACAAATAGAACGATTGTCACAGCGAAACTCGTGAAAAATGAGCCATGAAATATGTCAGAGGGATGGCCCGTGTAGTGTATTACCTCGTATACGCAGCATGTCGGAAAACGAACAAATGTTCTGTTAGTAGCACGTCCCTAATATGTACGAGGGATGAAACTGCGAGACAAAAAATATCGTAGATTGAATTGTTTACAAGTTACCAGGTCAAATTAAAGCTTACCGTATAAAAACAAAACTCGAACAATGTATTTACGCACAACACGGAAACCGAAGTAAACGCAGCTCTATAAAATGCACGTTATTGTTTACAAAATAATTTCACGCGAGAAAGTCAAATTTCTGCGAAAAAAAAAATCTAATCCAAACGATTTACAATCGCATAGAATCGGTGTTACATGAATTCGCGAAAAGCACTTAATTCGCGATGCCATACTCACCATGATATCTAGTGCGCGTAAGTATGTAAACAAACAATTCGTGGAATACGAATTTTCCGAATTTACGATCCACAAGGATAACGGCTAGTACCTACGGAATTATATAAATCCCGAGTAATTGGATTCTCTCTCTAGCCCCTTCTCTTCCTCTTCACTTTGTGCGTGCCATGTTTGCAGGAATACACACATACGTTATAACTGAACCAATGTTAAAAAAAAAAAAAACAAAAGAGGAATTCTCGATTCTCCATCAACAAAATACAAATTAAGCCAAATCATTAACTTTTGTCAAAGGTTTTATTCCGAAAAGTTTGCTTAGCTTTAGTGTAAAAATTTATCCATTATTATAAAACCGTACAAACTGTTAGAGATACAAAAAGTCATATTGAAAGAGCTCGATAAAATAATTTACGGACCAATGCAAAAAGTATATAATCAGTTCCAGTGCTGTGTGTACCACGAATGTAATTCTAATTCAATTCAAGCTTTATTTTGACAACTTTAGTACAAAACCTATTTAGTTACGTTCAGTTCAAAAGAAGAACATAATGTTATACATAAAACAAAAATGTTATATATAAAAAAAAAAAACTTGTTTTTCAACGAAATACGTTTCACAAACAGTAGTTTTTGAACTACAACCATCATATAAATTTTTATTGAACACGATTCTATCAGATTTGAGATCCTTCGTTATACTATTACTAGAAAACACATAAATCGAGTATGCAGCTGCAGGTATGCAAACCGCGAGATCTCTTATTTTACAATCGACAGGCCGCATGCCGGCAAGAGGAAGAGCATATCAGAAGCGCCGAATTACCATTTAGTCTAGTTATCTCTAATTACCAGCGGCGGTGTGGAACAATGCGCGCCCGTGTAATATTATTAAGGGACGGGCCAGATAGTCGGCCAGTAACTCGACGTATCTAAAGTAGTTGAATAATTGCGGATTCACCTTGCGCGAAGCACAGAATGGTGATTCGATTTATCTTCAAGTAGTGGGAGGTACACTTGCAGCGATTAGGAAACAGAATGTACATGCATGGAATAGAATGAATTGCTGTAAGTATGTAACGTTTCATGAATCACAGAGACAATGGAGAGAGAAATGTCAACAACAACTTCCAACAACTGCGGGATTCACATAATAAATAAAGAAAACAAAATCCTTGCAAGGAAAAAGATAAAGATAACGCAAGACAAGAATAATAAAAAATTCTCGGTCCGTTGCACACGATTCAATCAGATCTGAGATCCTACGTTATACTATTACTAGAAAACATATGGATCGAGTATGCAACTGCGAGAATGCAAAACCGCGAGATCCGCCATTTTACAATTTTACAGGCCTCATGAGGGAGGGCATATCAGAAGCGCCGAAGTTACAATGATATTACAATATTTCTTTTAGATACTTTTGAATCTTTTAAATACTTTTCAGTTAAAATTTTTAATGCTCATGAAATAGCTAAAAAGTTTAACTTTTATTTTTGTTCGTACTATCGTACTATATGTACATAATACCACTTTTTCTATTCTTTTGTTTTATATACAGGAGTTTATATAGTGAGCATCTATACTTTCAAAACCGTTCAATCTATGAAAAATCGCGAAGTACATGTTCTCGAAACGATCATTTCGAGGGGTTATATTACTCTTTTAAGGAGGTTCAGAACCACTCGAATACGTATTTCGTAGATTTTCGCAATTTAAAGGGAGGGAATAGACTTTATAGACATCCTGTGTTGACTTTATAGACATCCTATGTTGTCGAGTCTTGTCTTAAAGGAAAGAAGCTTTGCTACAGTTGCAGCGAGGTAATGCAATTCGGGAATGTCAGAGATGTTCTTATTGAAATCGAAGAGCGTTCGACATATACGGAGAAAAAGCAGAGTGCATCACTTTGATCAAGATAAAATCCAAATGGCAAAGTGTAATATGCTGCACGTTATATTAAAATAAAAAAAAGCAAAAGCACTTATATTCTTTCAATCATTTAGATATTCGACATTTCTTCTTAATTAAAAATATTATCAATTCGTAAAGCTTGCACTTATCGAGATTATTGAAACTGTCTGCATGCAGGAAAACAAATAAACGAAATTGTTATTCTTCCCGTCTTGTCGGTGACACCGAGAGAATGGCGAGCAAAGGGAAGAAAGATAGTATCGTGCATATGTAGCAGCGAGAAGTGGATGGGAGCTGGCAGATGCAAAGGCACTCGACGAGAAAGCGAAACGGAACGTGAAGAATAAACTGGTTGGACAATAGCATAATGTGCAGTTGACGAGGGAAAAATGCAACGGTTTTCAACGAACTGCATTTCACTACCAAAGAACATAGAATAATCGTGAATTACCGTTTAACAATTCATTTATCCATAACTATTTACAGCTAGCGTAATATATAATCTAATACTGAACAACTCACTCATGCAATTACAATTATCGGTTCAAAAATTAACGTTAATGATTATTCATACGGATTAAAAGGCTTATTGCAAACAATTAAATTATTTGGCATCTCTCTTTTCTTCTTTTTAAATGGGCGTTCAATCAAATGAGCTTCCGATTCTTTCATCTTATTCTTAATCGTGCAATTGTCAACCGAGAGAAAGGAGCTTTCTATATAATAGAGCAGATTTGCTGGCGGATGCAAAGATACTTTTCTCGAGAGAGGAAACCGACGCGGAGAGTAAATCGGTCGCCAACGAGTAGAGAGAGTGGGCGGAGTAGAAGCAGCTGGAAAAGTTGACTCGACGTCGCAAGTCCTTTTTCCTTGCGCCTCGACTATGAGAAAATGTGAAACTCCTTCCGTTCTGGAGAAACAACTATCTTTCGTCTTTCCCGGCTCTCCTCCCTCCTCTCCTCCCCCCCTCCTCCCAGCTTCACTCTTTCTCGTTTGCTGTACCTGTGCTCGCAACTCTTATTCTCCCCAATCCTATATTAAATGCTTTTTCCTTTCTCTCGTAGTTATTACTACCATATATTTTCTATTATTTATCGACAATTAACAATACCATAATGTTGAGAAATGTTTCTCGTTCCAAAACTAAAATTGCTCGAAATGATTGGATATAATAGGGCAATAGGCGTCAAGCACAGTAATTCTTGTGCAAACCAATACGGTTAACAAAAGAATTTTAATAATAATTAATCCGCTTACATGTTTCGGCTCACTTTTGTGCCATCCTCAGAGACAATATAATTTGCAGTTGTAATTACAAAAAATTTTTTTCTAAACTAATTCATTTCAGTGAGCCATCTATTAACGGAAATTATAAAATAAAAACAAACTCTAATAACAATCTAAAATGTATTAAAATTATTAAAAGGTAAATTTGTTGGGGGGAGAGGGAAGCAAAAATGATTTATTGTAAAATAATAGAAGATAGTTCACTAAAACAAAAATTCGCCATATCGCAAACACTTAAATTCTATCGGTTTAATTAAAACCAGTCTTTGATCATTCAGCGAATCAACGTCAATTATGTTAAAATTAATGAATAACTTTTAATACACCTAAAATGTTAATCGCAAAGAAAAAAAAAAGAGGGGGAAAAACTCTAATATTAATTATAGTTCAGACGGACATCAAAATCAAAACTGAATCTTTAATAATTTAATCTTAATGTAACATGTAAAGAATGTATACTAATCGTTTATAAGAATTATTTATAAGAATTGCTCGTTTATAAGAAATTAATATAAGCTTATCGGTATTCGATATATTCCGCAATTGTTTTTTACTCCGAGACGATAGTTCGTACATTAAATTTACATTTTAAAATTTATAAAGAATTCTTCAAGTGAAAGTGCTAAATATTTAAGTAAGTTAAAACTGCTAAATATAAGCTGTTTTAAAGAAATTTAGTAAACAACGTGATACACAGAGTTGCTATTAATTCATATAGCAATCTATATTTGTTAATCCGATGAAATCGAGGCAATTTACGGAAGAACGCTCGTCAGTAGTGAGATTAATCACGGCCACGTGTCAAGCGGCGATGTAAGCATTGTAAGCGATGAACAATAAAGTAGAAAATCGCAAGCGAGCGGGGCTTAAAAGCCGACAGTGCAACAAACAGTGCGCCGATTTAATCCACGTTCTGCGCACGATGGTTAAAATGGACCACCGCCCAGCCAGCTAGCCAGCCAGCCAACGGTCGTCCGAACCAACCGTAGCGTAAAACCGCGATAATCTCGATGGTCATTTGCCTTCACTCTCTCGTTTGCAAATTTTTCCGCCCTATGGAATCTTTGTCGGTTAATCCATATACCAATTCAAACGTGCTGTCGCATTCGTTTCCTTCTATGTTAATTTGAACATGCAAGAAATTACCGCATTACTTCGATATAAAGATAACACGATTTGCTCGTGTACGCAACGTTTAAAAGAAACGTTTACAAGAAACATCCAGAAAATGAAATTAGGTCTGTTTGTGTGAGAAGAATAAATCTCGTAAAATTAGCGCGCATATACAATTCCTCTGGGTTATTCATGATTCAGAGTCGTGAGAAGTTAAAAAGTCACCATACAATCCTTTCGTGAGTGCCATTGACGCCACGGCGCTACGGTATCAATTTCCTGTTCCGCTCTTCGATGTCGTCGCCAGCGCGTAAATCGTCGCGCAGTGGCACGACGGAATATTAAATTTCGCTACTTTAATTGTTGTTATCCTGTTCGCCGTTGCCGATCGACAAATCACAGGCCACGGATAAATCACAGCGATACGCCAGTTAGAAGCGTGTAATCTCTCGTTCCTTTTTTATTGGTTCCAAATTCTTTTTTTTTTTTTTTCAAAAAAGCTGGCTTTACGTTGAATCGGTTGGACAGCAAGCGCGAGAAAAATAAAATCGACAGGGCGTTTTTTGTGCCGAGATTTTCTTGAAATTGTAACAATCAACTGTCCAAAAAAATGCTGTTAATATTGTTTCAAATAAAGAAAGTAGATAAATAAGCAAATAAATTCAGAATCTGAAATTATCATACTGTTTTGTTTGACTTGTTAGCAATATGATTAGGTAACAATATTTTTCAGTAATAACTGCGATTTTCATTGTATCGATGTACAGACTGCATCGAAATAAAGTAGATAAATTTATAAATACTAAGAATCTTCCTGATAAAACTTAGTGTCTATAAAGTTAGCACATTTTATTAATTTTAAAAAATAACGACAGCTAACGAGAGAGAGAGAGAGAGAGAGAGAGAGAGAGAGAGTTTTTTCATAATTTTACAATTTCCTTCTAAAGTATCAGAAGCCATCGAATATTACGATATTTGTTAAAAGTTCCAGTTAATTCTAAGATAGTTTCATAATTATAGTGAAGCAACATTGTATTTTGAAGAATTTTATGTATGTCTCTCTCATTCGTTAATAAAACTATAATAAAATATAAAATAAATTTGAATAATTTTTTCTAAAATGAGTAAAAATCTTCGCAATACTGTTCCACAATTATCATATATTTTCAGATTTTCAGAATAAATTTTCTGTGTAGCATCATTATTATTAAATTGATCAATTTATGTAATTTGTGATATTATTTCAATTTGAATTTAAAATTACATTTCAAGACCGACAGTAATTGGTGTACAATTTGTATAAACTGGAAAACATTTAAAAATTTAAAACAAAAATATTATACGCCTGAAAATTAATAAAAGCGCTTCTCTATTTACTTGTTTCAAAAATAAACTTTTTCCTATAAATTCTCTTATCGCGCAGTGATTTAGCTTAGCAATTAATATAATATTATTTCATAATCTCTCTTATGTTTGTAATATTCTAAGATTTCCGAATGAAATTACGATGGTCGAAGACAATTCGAGCATTACTTTAGAAATTATTCAATCTAAAAGTACACGCACGCAAATTCATCCTAATTTAAGTAAAAAAATATTCTTTAAAATTCTAAAAGTTCTGATGTCAATTTTGCATAACATTCTAAAAATTTTCGAAGAAAGAATTACGCTCAAAGGTGATCAGAAATTAAGGAATGTAATATTAAAATTCCAATTTTTAATTGTATAGTAATATTATTAGCTAGAACTCTTTTTATGTACATAAAAGTACACCTGTAATCTTCAGAAACAGAAACTGCAATTAAAATTATCGAATTGTACTAGATACCAACTTACTAGATTTACATGAAACATTTCTGTCGAACGTCGTGCTAGCAGTAAAAGTTAAAAATTTATAAAGAAATTTTTGAAATAACTGCATCTCGTGGAACGTAAGCGAAATAAGCCTCGAACGAAACTAGTGCTAAAAATATCAAAAATTATCAGTACATTTCTTCCGAGTAACGAATATTCAAAGCAAAGGAAAAAATTATGTTAGAATTTTGTTG
>Ga0157364_1001341_pt1 | contig 20672 bp, 17 predicted proteins | sample AttsexASBM2_FD_111476 | JGI IMG/M metagenome (GOLD analysis project Ga0157364, IMG submission 111476) | Fungus gardens microbial communities from leaf cutter ant in Ribeirão Preto, State of São Paulo, Brazil - Atta sexdens ASBM2 | ecosystem: Host-associated > Fungi > Mycelium > Unclassified ...
AAACGACTTCTTAATTTCCTGACAACGATGAAAATATAACAAAAAATAGTGGGAAACTCTGCCCGAATTTTGTTGTCTAACAGATTGTTTGGTGTAACAGAAAGTTACCAGTCAGACATAATTGCCTGATTTAACTTTACTTTAATCTGCTTCAGAGCCCTAAACTATTTTGTGCTACCCGAGAATCTTTAAGGATATTCTTAATAATATAGCCGGTTTTTTTCACTTCGCCGCAAACTATAGTACAAAAAACAAGCTGTTGATAAGGTTTTTTTTTATTGTTGGGCATGTGTTGAGCACAGAGATAAGGTAGACTCGCCAGCGTTTTTCCCCTGTCATCACTTTTTCCTATGGAACTGCGCGGTATGGCCCCTTCTGAAAATAAAAAAAACAGTCAATTGTTATTCCCTGTCATGTTGCTGATTGTGGCCATGATGTCACTACAGGGTGCCGCCTCTTTGGCCAAGCACCTGTTCCCACTTGCCGGCGCTCCCGGAGTGGCAGCTATGCGATTAGGGTTATCCACGATTATGTTGTGGGTGATCTTCAAACCTTGGCGTCTGACATTCGGTAAAGAGAAACGTCGGCCGCTGATTTTTTACGGACTGGCTCTGGGCGGCATGAATATGCTGTTTTACTTAGCCCTTCGCACTATCCCCTTAGGAATTGGCGTAGCACTTGAGTTTATTGGCCCTCTGACACTGGCCTTAGCTAACGCTCGGCGCATTACCGACTTTATGTGGATCCTGATTGCGGTAGGTGGCCTGTGTCTACTGCTGCCACTCGAAACCGGATTGTCGAACGTCGATCCTCTGGGGGCAGTCTTGGCGATTTGCGCTGGTGCCTGTTGGGCTATCTATATCGTCTTCGGCCGAAAAGCAGGTAGCGGTCACGGAGCAGCCACTGTAGCCGTTGGGTCTGCTATAGCCTCACTGGTCTATGTGCCGGTCGGATTAGGTTTTGCCGAGAGTGGCCTATGGCACTGGCAGATCCTGCCATTAGCCTTATTACTGGCGCTGTTATCGAATGCCATACCTTATTCACTAGAGATGATGGCCCTGACTCGACTGCCAGCACGACTTTTCGGTACCTTGATGAGCCTAGAACCGGTAGTGGCCGCCCTTTCAGGACTGATTTTCCTTGGCGAGCATCTTAACCTGCCCCAGTGGCTGGGGCTGACGGCGGTCATTATCGCCTCTGCCGGCTCAACCCTGACCCTGCAATCCTCGAAACCACGCTTGCGGCGAGTAAAAGTCAGAAAATTCTCCCCCTCCTCTTCAGACCAGCGCTGAGGTGGGCTATCGGTTTCAGCGATAGCAGCAATTGAGTGTGCCGCCGTGCAAAAGCCACAGCGGTTGCTATACTTGTTTGCAAATGAAGTACTGATTCCGATTAATCGACCAAGAGAGGAAATGAATTTATGAGTACCGCAAAACTGGTTAAAACTCAGCCATCCGATCTGATTTATACTCGTAACGATGTTGCTGACGCAGATAAACACGCGACCATCAATGTCCTGAGCAAAGTAGTGGTTGAACTGATCGACCTGTCGCTGATCACTAAGCAAGCCCACTGGAATATGCGCGGCACTAACTTCATCGCTGTTCATGAGATGTTAGACGGTTTCCGTACCGCCATCACCGATCATCAGGACACCGTGGCTGAGCGTATTGTGCAGTTAGGTGGCGTGGCACTGGGTACCCCACAGATCGTCACCCAGACGACTCCGCTGAAGAGCTACCCACTGGATATCCATGATGTGCAGGATCACTTGGTCGCCCTGGCTGAGCGTTATGCACTGGTGGCAAACGATGTGCGTAAAGCTATCAGCGAAGTCCCTGACGAAGACAGCGCAGATATTTTCACTGCAGCATCTCGTGACTTGGATAAATTCCTGTGGTTTATCGAAGCCAATATCACTAAATAAATGCCCTTCAAGGGCAGGGTAGACCCCCTGCCCGGGTCATGCGGGTGGGCGTAATGAATTTTTCAGTATTCTGGCCCGCTGTTCAGGCTTCTTAAATGTCCACGCCAGTATCCTACTCTGCTTATTCCCCTGCCCCATTTCTATTACACGCTGCTCTATCACCGCAGTCCGTTTTAAGATTTCCGCTAAGGGTTTCAGGTTCTCTCTTTTGGAGATCAGCGTGGTAAACCAGACCACCTGCGCGGAAAAATTCTGGCTTTCGTTAATCATTTTTTCAACGAACCCGCGCTCCCCACCTGTACACCAAAGTTCATGATGTTGCCCAGCGAAATTGAGTCCCTTGTCTGAGCAAATACCCAAGTTGCGGTTCTTACGATCACTGCCCTGTTGCGCCTCTTGTGCCGATCGATGAAACGGTGGATTACATAAGGTTACAGCGTAATTATCGCTTTTTTGGATAATCCCCTGAAAAATGGCGTTCGAGTTTTTTTGGCAACGCAGACGGATCGCCCGCTGCATTCCAGGATTAGCCGCAATCAGCGCTGTTGCTAGGCGTAATGATTCGGCACTGATATCCGAGCCGGTGAATCGCCAGCCGTATTCTGCATGACCGATCAGCGGATAAATGCAATTCGCGCCGCAACCGATATCCAAAAGATCCGCCTGACGCGGAATTGTGCCACCAGCGTCCTCTGCCAGTAAGTCAGCAATAAAATGCAGATAATCTGCCCGTCCCGGTATCGGTGGACAAAGATACCCGTCAGGCAGTTGCCATTCGATTCCGTAATACTGTTTCAGTAACCCTTGATTGAGGGCTTTAATCGCCTGCGGTTGGCTAAAATCTACCGACGTCTTGCCTGCGGGTGTGGTGACCAGCCACGGTGAAAGCGCCGGGTTGAGGTGGCATAGAGTCGGTAGATCATATTGTCCCTGATAACGGTTACGCGGGTGCAGAGAACTTTTTGCGGGTGTCTTTTTCATTAGTCATCACAGAATAACCGTCACTCAAAGGGCTTTCCCCCAGTGTAACGGTAAAATAAGTAAAGTTAATATCCGGCGGCAGCTAACTGCTCCACGCCAGCAGTAACATCCTGACAACGCCGCGCTAGCAGCAAACAACAGGCTACCTGCAGACGTATCGGTTGGGGCACCGGAATATCTCCGGCCAGTACCTGCTGAATCCAGTGAGCAGTCTGTTCCGCTGATTTAGAGACAGGAAGCAGCGCTTTTTGCTCTTCTTGGCGCTCCACCAATCGCTGAAGTGTCTCCTGTTGTGGTGAGACAGCGAATAATGCCGGTCCACGTCGTGGATTGGCATACACTTCCCCTTCACAGCCATTCAGTAATAGCGCCAGACTCTGGCTATGGCGGAAAAAGGCCGCCACTTTTGGCACATATTCCGGATGCGAAACCGCCGAGATCTGTAAGGCTTTGCCGGCTGCGTAGGGTGAGGCCAGTTTAGCCAAGGTATGGGCGCTGTTACGTAAGCCTAACTGCCAACGCAGCGCCAATTGCTTCGCCAAGGGTGGGCACCAGTCATCCACCGCCATAAAGGTCAGTTTGCCTTGTCGCAACTGCTGTTCAGCCTGTTGCGGCGAAGCAACCGCCGAAATACCGAGAGCAGCAAACACCGTCTCGCTGGTTACCCGGGTGGGATCCTGACGGATGCCGTGAACAAACACCGGAAACCCGAGTTTCTCCAGCAGCAGAGCCAACAATGGGGTCAGATTACCTTGACGGCGTGCGCCATTATAACTGGGGATCACCACCGGCATCAGTCCGCCATCCGGCAATGAAAACTGTGGCAGTTTTTCCTGGAGCGCACCGATAAAACCGAGCATTTCCTGCTCGCTTTCCCCTTTGATGCGTAGGGCGATCAGCACGGCTCCCAGTACCAACGGGTCAAGATCTTGTTGTAGTATGGCCTTATACAACTGAAAGGCAGTGGCTTGGTCGAGGTCACGGGCATGGTTCTTGCCGCGGCCAATCTCTTTTACTATCTGGGTAATATCCATCAATCTGTCCTGTCGCCGCGGTCTCTTCAAGGTATCTGCTGAACGGTCCTCAGCGCTTGGTCCGGCGTGGTGCCGTTTTTTTTCTGCTGCCGGTTGCGGCGTTGGTTCCATTGCCTGCTGGGCGCCGTGATACTGTGCTATCCGTTGACGGTACCTCCGGCTGCTCAATAGCAAATACCGGTAATGCCGCCAGTAACCGACTGCCATAACTTTTGGTCAGTAGCCGCCGGTCATAAATAATAACTTCGCCGAAACAGTTATGGCTACGGATCAAACGCCCCACCTGCTGGATCAAGGTGAACGAGGCACTGGGCAGACTCTGTATTTCAAAAGGATAGCGCTGCTGACTTTTCAGCCATTCCCCTTCGGTGACGATCACCGGACTGTCTACGGGGGGAAAAGCTATTTTATGAATATGAACCTGTGACAGCAAATCCCCTTTTAGATCCAGCCCTTCAGAGAAGGACTGTAATCCCACCAGCACACTCTGTTGGCCCTCAGCGACCCGTTGCCGGTGCAGGGCAATCAGTCTTGAACGCGGTTTGTCGCCCTGCACCAGTAGCATCAGACGTAAGTCAGTGACCTGGGATAAAAATAACTGCATGGCACGGCCACTGGAGAACAATACTAAACTACCGGTATGTTTTTTCTGTTCGATCTGCTCACGGAAATACCGCGCCATCTCCTCAATATGTTGTGCTTCCTGTGCCAGTTGCGGCTCATACTGCATCTGAGGAATGACCAGTTTCCCCTGATTGAGATGATCAAAGGGCGAATCCAAGGTCACGAAGCGATCACCGGCGGTCTCCCTCAGGCCTGACATTTCACTGAAACGGCGGAAACTATTCAGTGATCTCAGGGTGGCGGAGGTAACGATCACATGGGGGACTTTACGCCATAGCAGCTTTTCCAACTGGTCACTGACGCGGATACCGGCACAGTGAAACAGCAGATGCTGTTTGTCGTCATGGCGTTCACCGGTCAGCCATTTAGACACTGGCGCAGCGGATAACTGACGTGTTCCCGCCAGCCACCAGAGTTTGCTAAGTGATTCAATCCACCCCTGAAAGCGATTAAGCTGTAACAAACCTCGATGAATACGCACCATATCCTGTTTGCCGGTCATTTCACCCAGTGCGTTAATCAAGTAATCTGCGGCACCGCGCAGTGATTCACTTAACTTAGCAAGCTGCTGACAGCGATTCTCTGCCTCTTCGGGAAGTTCCCCCAGCACAAAGCGATATTCAATACCCTCGCCCTGCTCAATGAGCCGTGGCAGAAAGTCTGCTGCTAACTCCTGGATCAATTGCTGAATGATGCCGCAATGTTCGGCCAGACGTTCACTGTTAATCAGCGCTGGCGGAGATTTGAAGGTAAAATGGCTACGTAAGGTCGCCACCAGTTTCATAAACAAATCCAGCTGTAAGCCGGTGACCGCAGGGGTAATGTCAGCACTCATCTCCAAGGCATCTCGTGCCACGTCCGGTAGGTGATGTCCTTCGTCAATCACCAGCAGCATCTCTTTGGCGGGAGGTAGGACGGCATCACTTTCCAACGCCGCCATCACCAAAGCATGGTTAGCCACCACCACATCGGCATGCTCAATTTCACGGCGAGCAAGAAAAAAGGGACATTCGCGATACCACTGGCAATGGTGGGCAAGACAACTGTTTTTATCAGTAGAGAGTCGCTGCCAGAGAGTATCTTCGGTCTGTTCTTTGCAGTGATCGCGCAGACCATCCCACTCTCCGGACTGCAGGGCACTTTCTAGGCGCCGACAGACCTCTTGGTCTTGGCGATGACGGTCGTCAGAGATTTTCGGGCGGCTGCCATCCGACTCCTCCAGCCACAGCAACAGATCACCCTGCGTCCCCTGCTCGGCGGTCGCAAAGGAGAGATTCCGCGGACAGACATAACGACGACGGCCAAAGGCGGCCGTAAAGGTCAGATCAGGGATAAAGGTTTTCAGTAACGGCAGGTCTTTGTCGTAGATTTGATCTTGTAACGCGACATTGGCGGTACTGATCACCAGTTTTTTTTCGGAGGCTCTGGCGATGGCGATACCCGGGATCAGATAGGAGAGCGTTTTGCCAACTCCCGTAGGGGCTTCAATCGCCAGATGACGGTCTTCATCTCCGGCCAAGGTTTTTGCCACCTCGGCGATCATCTGCCGCTGAGGTGCCCTTGGAATAAAATCAGGCACCTGGGCCTGTAACTTTTTATACCATTCGCCAATTTGTGATTTGAGTGCTGCCGTCAGAGCCATAACAACCATTTGCCAGAGAGAACAAACTGTATTTTTACACAGTACCGCCGTCGGTGACAGGGTTGCGGGATTATTCTACAGAAAAATATCCCAAGACATCCTGCCGTGAACACGGCATCATACTAAGACTGTTCTAAGGAAACAGAGTATTAACATTGGCTGGCTTCTATTATAATTTATCAGGAAGTCAGGGTCAGGACACAAGGCTATGTCACAACCAGAATTTTACACGATCGGGGATATTTCACGGGATTGCGCAATAAATCCTGTGACCTTGCGCGCTTGGCAGCGTCGCTATGGCCTGATCACACCGGTAAGGACACCAGGCGGACACCGTTTGTATACTGAAGCGGATCGGCAAAAAATCTTGGAAATTAAACGCTGGGTAGAGAGCGGTTTACCGCCAGCGAAAGTCAAAACCCTGCTGGAAGGCCAAGCCACCGATATCAGTGGCGAATGGGAGCAACGCCAGGAAGAATTGTTGGCAAAACTGCGTGACAATCATCCCGGCAAGTTACGTCAGTGGATTTTCTCCATCACCAAAGACAGCCCAGCTGGGGCTATTATTGATCAGGTCTTCCTGCCGGTTCGCCAGCGACTGAGGCTGAATCAGCGCACCGCAGACTTTATGAGCAGCCTGCTGGATGGTGTGTTTATCGATTTTGTCTGTTTTGCGTTGAGTGCAGCCCGTAAACGTCCGGGTCAGGATGCGCTGCTGGTCGGCTGGGCATCACAAGACCGAGCCCGAGTTTGGCTCGAAGGATGGCGGCTTTCCCAAGACAGTTGGCGTATCACTGTATTATCCGAGCCGCTAAAACAGATCGACCCGCAGCAGTTACCTGAACAGCAGATTTTTCTGTGGACCGATAAACCGCTGACCCGAACCCAGCAGCAACAGCTGGCCGGCTGGCAACAGAGTGGCAGTAAGATCACTGCACTCCACCCCGGACGCTGAACCTTTGCCGCTGTCGCGGCACCACCACTGAGTCTATTTCAGGGAGTAGAATTCTGATGAACCTGCAAAAAACGGCTATTATCGGCCTGTTCCTGTTAATGGCACTGGGCGGTATTGGCGGCCTGATGCTAGTTGGCTACGCGATTGTTCTGCATGCCTGAGTCAGCATAGCTGCTACACCGCGCCTGCCGCTTGGTGCTGACGGTACTCAACCACCCGGCTCAGAGTATGGACAAACCACGGGGTGAAACGCTGTGGGGCTGCGGCCATTTCTGCCTGTAACTGCGATAAAGAACTGTAGCGCCAGGCATCAGCCTCTGCGGGGTTGAGTATGGGAGGTTGGTCGCAGTGGCCAAAAAAGATATGACCATACTCATGCTCGCTGAGTCCGTCGGTCACTGTCAGGTGATAACTGAGTTCAAATGCTGCAGTCAAGATAGTGCTAATGCCCATCTCTTCAGCTAAACGGCGCTCCGCGGCCTTATGTGTCTGCTCCCCAGGCAGCGGGTGTCCGCAGCAGGTGTTGCTCCACAATCCGCCGCAGTGATATTTATCTCTCGCTCTGCGCTGTAGCAACAGCTCGCCACGGTGGTTGAACAAATAGACAGTTACGGCACGATGCATCAACCCCTTACGGTGGACTTCCTGCTTTTCCATGGTGCCGGTTGGATTATCCTGCGGATCAACCAGGATCACTTCAATCAAAGACATACTCCATCCTTACTGTATTGCTCCTAATTATACATATCCCTGTGCCGCAGGTTAACCCCAGCTATTCGAGCAACCGTCCTGTACGACGCAACGCTTTATAGCGAGCCCCCTGAGGCACCGACCAGCGTAACAGTCCGGCAATCCCCTGCATCGCCAGACGGGTAGATTGTTGTTGTAATGCACTACGTTGAACTCGACCTGGTACTGAGGTCCAGCAAGGTAATAGGTCACCAGCAGCCTCCAAGATAACCTTCATCACCGGTCGAGCCGCCGGAGTGGGTGGCGGTGCGGCATAGAGTATACGTGTGACTTCATGGGTACGGTCATCAATTTCTAGTGCCGGACGCATTGTCTGCAGATAGTCGTTCACCTGTTGCACGGTGAGTGGGATATCAGTGGCTCCCAGCGCTCGAGCTGTGAGGGCAGCCTCAGCATAATAACGGTTCTGCTCGGCAAGACTAAGGCTCGGATTTTTATAGCGTAGATGGGCGGCGAGAAAACTGGAGGTTTCCGCCACATGTACCCAGGTCAAAAGCGCTGGGTCGCTGGCAGCATAGGGCCTACCCAGGGCATCCTGCCCGTTCACATGACGATGAATAGCGGCGACTTTATCAATCAAATAGTTAGCATCACGGCGATTACCGAAACTGGTGACAGCAATAAACTGGCTGGTGCGGCGCAAGCGTCCGGTCATATCACTGCGAAAACTGGAGTGATCCCAGACGCCCGCCAGCGCCGCAGGGTGCTGCATTTGCAGCAACAGTGCGGCAATGCCCCCACATAGCATAGCCGGAAAATCCCCGTGAACCTCCCACACTATACTGTCCGGCCCAAATAATCCGGGGTCCCCCGAGGGTTGAGTTAAATCAAACTCGTTAAGGGATAATCCATTGATCTGCATCACCTGCTGGCCAATACGATCACGAAGTAAACTGAACATAACCGATACCCTAAAACCGGCCGGGAAGCCTTACCCGGCCTGGGGATTATTGATAATTGAAGTGCGTTTTTTCTGTTCTGACCGAGTCGAGGCCAATCATGACGTTAAACTGTCCAGGTTCTGCCAGATACTTCATTTGCGGATTCCAGAACTTGAGTTCGTCTTCGGTGATCTTAAAACTGACCTGCTGTGACTGTCCGGGCTGTAAGCTGATGCGTTGGAAGCCTTTCAGCTCCTCTACCGGTCGGCTAAGACTGGCAACCGGATCATTGAGATACATCTGTACCACGGTCGCACCGGCACGCTTGCCGGTATTAGTGACCGTCACCGAGGCTTGCAGATGCCCACCTTGGGTCATTTGATCCGAGGATAAACTGACCGGCGAGACGCTGAAGGTGGTATAACTCAGACCATAACCAAACGGATAGAGCGGCCCATTGATGGCATCATAGTAATGAGAGGTATATTTATCCGGATGCAGATAGTTGTACGGTCTACCGGTTGGCAGATGATTATAGTAAGCTGGGATTTGCCCCACTGAGCGCGGGAAACTGACCGGCAGCTTGCCTGACGGGTTGGTGTCGCCAAACAGCGCATCTGCAATGGCATGGCCCCCTTCGGTACCACTGAACCAGGTCTCCAGGATGGCATCTGCTTGCTGACTTTGCTCGCTGATATCCAGTGGCCGCCCATTCATCAACACGATAATCAGCGGCTTTCCGGTGGCTTTTAAGGCAGTCAGTAAACGACGCTGCGCCGCCGGAATACGGATGTCACTGCGGCTAGAGGCTTCATGGGCCATCCCTTGGGACTCGCCGACTGCGGCAACCACTACATCCGCCTTACGGGCCATGGCAACGGCTTGATCGAGTAACTGTTGCGGCGATTGCTTATCGACGCTCACTTCAGGGCCGTAACTGTTAAGGAATTTCTGTACCAGCGGATTATCGGTAATATTCGACCCTTTAGCATACAGAAGGGTGGCTTTACCGGCCAGCGCCTGGGTCATGCCCTCGCGCACCGTCACAGACTGTGCTGCCACCCCAGCAGCCGACCAACTGCCCATAATATCCTGCTTGCTGTCAGCCAACGGTCCTATCAAGGCAATAGTGCCCTGCTTTTTCAGCGGTAATACCCCCAGCCGGTTTTTCAGCAGCACCAAGGTTTCGGCCGCCACCTCACGGGCTTGTGGACGGTGTAAACGGCTTTCCGCATTGGTATCTTTCGGGTCATCTTGTGCGGGGCCAAGATGGCTATAAGGGTTGCTGAACAGACCCATATCGTATTTCACATTCAAGACGTGCCGAGTGGCCTCATCAATGGTCGCCATCGAAACGGCTCCGCTTTTCACCAGCCCAGGCAGATACTGACTGTAGTATTGATCACTCATACTCATATCAATACCGGCATTGATGGCGATCCGTACCGCATCACGGGGATCGCTGGCGACCCCATGGTTAATCAGTTCTTTGATCGCACCATGATCACTGATGGTGATCCCTTTAAATTTCCACTGATCACGTAACACATCTTTGAGTAACCAGCTGTCAGCCGTCGCTGGTACGCCATTGACCGAGTTGAGTGCGACCATCACCCCGCCACTGCCGGCATCCAACGCCGCTTTATAAGGGGGTAAATATTCCTGGAACATTCTTTGCGGACTCATATCCACCGAGTTATATTCCTGTCCGCCTTCCACTGCCCCATAAAGGGCAAAATGCTTGACGCTGGTCATCAGCGAATAACGGTCTGCGGGGCTTTTACCTTGCATCGACTCGACCATCGCTTTCCCCATTTCTGCCGTCAGTAAGGTATCCTCACCGAAACCTTCTGACATACGCCCCCAGCGTGGCTCATGGCTAACATCCACCATCGGTGCCCAGGTCATATTCAAGCCGTCGTCCGCCGCCTCATAGGCCGAAATACGGCCCACGGTTTTAATGGCCTGGGGGTCCCAACTGGCCGCTAGCCCCAGTGGGATCGGGAAAATGGTCCGCTGACCATGCACCACATCGTAGGCGAAGAATAAGGGGATTTTTAGGCGACTCAGTTGCATGACCTGATCCTGCATGGCACGGATATCCGGTCGGGTGACGGTGTTAAAAATCGCCCCAACTTGTCCGTTGCGGATCATCTCGCGGATAGCTTGTTTTGGATTATCTGGTCCGACACTGATCAATCGTAGCTGACCGATTTTCTCGTCGAGCGTCATTTTCGACAATAACTGGGTGACAAAGGCATCACGGGCCTGCTCTGAGCGGGCCTCGGGGGCGCTAGTCGGCGCCACTGTCGTATCGGCAGCCCATAATGGGGAAGAAAAACTTAACGCTAGTAAGGGGTAAATCCATTTCATGATCAGTGTCTCAGTCACATAAAAAGGGCCGGACGCAGGGCGACCGGCCTCCGGGAATGAAAACAGCATAGCATGTGACCCGCCACTGCGGGAGAGCGCGGCGCACGCTTTGTTTGCGCCGCCAACCAAGAGTTACTCTGGGTCTGCAGGCGCTGTGGCCTGAGACAGACTTTTTTGCTCGATGACCATTGTCTGCGGCGAGGAGAGCGCAATACCGGCTTTACGCAGCCGTACCAGTAACTCAAACAACAATTCACTTTTCACCGAGGAGATTAGCCGCTGGGTGGCAACGTTACCGGTGACGCTCAGTGAGATCCCTTGCGCCGAAAGATCTTTAAAACTGACCGAGGGCGCGGGATTCTCCAGAATACGCTCATTGTCTTTATACACACTGATGAGGATCTCTTTCACTTTTTCCGGATCGATATCCAGCGGGAACACCATCGGAATAGTGACCACCCCCTGCGCGTTCCCCATGGTGGCGTTGCGGACGTTTTGCGAGATCAACTGGGAATTCGGCACAATCACCGTCGATTTATCCGAGAGCTGAATTTCCGTGGCTCGCACATTAATGCGGCGAATATCCCCTTCGTAACCACTGATACCTACTAAGTCGCCGACTTTCACCGGCCGCTCGGTAAGTAGGATCAAACCGGAGATAAAGTTTTTCACGATCTCCTGCAAACCAAAACCGATCCCTACCGACAGTGCGCTGACAATCCATGCTAACTTATTCCACTGAACCCCCATCACCGATAGCACCAGCAGCAGGATCAGCACATAGCCGACATTGGTGAACAAGGTGACAATCGAGACCCGCATCCCCTGATCCATCGAGGTTTTTGGCAGAAAGTCCTGATCGAGCCAGCGTTTTACCGAGCGCAGCACATAGATACCGCCCACTAATGGGATCACCGCGGCGACTAACTGTGAAGGCACAATATTCAGTTTCTCCAGCCCTTTTCCTCCCCAAAAGGCGATCGCTTTCTGTAGCATTTCGGTAGGCGATGCGGAGGCAATGGTGCCGTTCAGCAGAGAGAAAATCAGTAACAGCACTAACGCCGATTTGAGCAGTGCCGCCAGCAGCGAGGCCACCTGACTGAGATAACGCTCATCGATATCTAAAGTGCTCTGTACCCGCCGTCCACAGGCATTGCTGGTGGAAAACAGCGCTTCACAGCCATCGCTGGTCAGGCAACTCAGCAGGTAGAAGCAACTCAGCAAAATCCCAATCCACACCACTTCATAGCTGAGGAAACGGCCAAAAGTGACATAACCAATCAGCAGCGCCAACAGGATCGCGATCCCTGAGAGTAACAATGCCAATTCAATAAGGCCCGCAAGCGTCGAGCGAGTCTGTTCTGGCGTATCATCATTCTGGATCCGCCTCCGGGTGCGGTTAATACGTACCACAATCACCACGGCAAACAGACCGATCAGCAGTGCTGTCAGGCCATTACCGAACACCGTAGTACTGACGCTGGTACCGACACTGTAGTTAAAAGATTCCATCGCCTGAAAAATAAACACCAGTCCGGCAATAATGGTCGGAAAAGGTTTTAGGGCAATGGCCACATCATGGTTGATGTTCGCCAGTCGCCAAGTGGGGCGACGTGTAGAGAGAAAAGCCCGTCCTAATCCAGCAATCAAGCCACTGGTAATACTCAACTGTACCAACCGCGAGATATACTCCCTGACGTCACTGTCGGCGGCGTCGGCACGGCTAAATGCCAAAGCGATAAAATTAAATGCCAACACAATCGCCAGCAACGTGGTCAGGGCAATAGCCGTAGCCAAAAAACTGCGACGTAACCGCCCTTCCGGCAGTTTATGAATACTTACCCAGGCGAGAAACTCCTCGGTATAGCGGCGGCCCACGACCATTACCAGTACCGCAGCCACCAGCCAGGCCAGGCTTCCTAAACGCCATTCGGGACTGATTGCCAGCGTAGCGGTATCTAAGAGTTCGTGGCCGAAACCTTGTATTTTTTCCCGGTCATAGGGGTTACTGTCATACAGCGGCTGCCAAAAGGCTGAGGAGAAAATGCTGCCAGAGTTGAGTGCTAACTGAGTTTTCAACTGATCACGACGCAGATTGAGGATCTGTGCTGACAGCACCAAGGCCCCATTTCTCAGGGCTTCTGCCTGTTTGATCTGGTTATCGATAGTATTTTTCTTGGTGGTCAGATGCCGCCTTTTGCTGGTGACATCAGCAGTTTCTTTCACTCCACTGCCGCTTGCCGGTGCAGGCCCAAGCACCGCCAGTTGGGCATCAATTTTCTGCCCCTGCGGCTGAAGGCTTTGTGACAGGGTATTAGCATTGTCAGACAGATCCTGAGCCATATCATTAAGCTGACTAAGGGTCACATCCGAGGTGTTGCCTGACACTTGGCCCTTAATTTTGTCCAAGATGACCTGCATTTTTGCCAGTTCTTCACTGGCATTGACCGGCGGCGCTTCGTTGGTTTGCGGGCTGGTGGTGGAAGGTGCAGGATCCGCTAACGCAGCTCCGGCAAACTGGACACTGAGCAGCAGTAACAGCACTCTGAAAACGGTCGGAAGTTTACGCATAGTGACCTTATATCTGAACGCCAACAATGTCAGTGCTGGCCGGAATTATCATTTTAGGCAATTGTAAAGGCTTACACCGGACAGGGCTATCAGGCGGGTCTGAAATTATGCCGGTACAGGGGACTGTACCGGCAGGCTGTCACAGTGACTGCTCTCGCTTGTATGCCAGCGCGGCGGCCGGTACTGGAGCCGCTTTACCGGTTTCTAACCAATCGCGGATACGGGTGGCATCGGCAAAGTGAGTATATTTACCGAAGGCATCCATCACCACCAGCGCCACCGGATCACCGTTAATCTGGGTTCTCATCGCCAAACAGTGGCCTGCTTCATCGGTATAACCGGTCTTGGTCAGATGGATGATCCACTTATTATTGTAAACTAGATGGTCGGTATTGCGAAAAGGCAGCGCATAGGCCGGGTGCGTAAACACTGCCGTGTACTCTGGTGTGCGGCTAAGCTCTCCGATTAATGGATATTTTTCAGTCGCTTTCAACAATCGGACCAGATCCGCCGCCGTCGAGACGTTATGGATAGAAAGACCGGTCGGTTCCACATAACGGGTGTGCATCATCCCAAGGGCGCGGGCTTTGGCATTCATGGCGTTAATAAAAGCCTGATAACCGCCAGGATAATGGGCCGCCAAGCTTGCCGCAGCACGATTCTCCGAAGACATTAGCGCCAGTAGGATCATCTGGCGGCGGCTGATTTCACTGTTCACTTTCACCCGTGAAAAAACGCCACGCATTTCTGGGGTATGGCTGATATCCACATTGATTACTTCATCCAATGATTGATGAGCATCCAACACCACCATGGTGGTCATCAGCTTGGTCAGTGAGGCCATCGGCCTGACTTGGTCCGGATGGCTGGAGAAAAGGACCTTATTGGTTCTCAGATCGACCACCAGTGCACTGCCGGAAGCAATCTGTGGCTGGACGGTGAGACCGACATCTGGGGTAATGCGCTCAGCATGAGCAGGTAACAATGTCCCGCTTAGCGGTGACAGCAGGGCAATAAAAAGTAAAGAGTGGCGTAATTTAAAAGACATGGGGCATGTTATCCGGGTATTGTTCTGAACTGTGCGGGCACAGGCCGCCGTCTGATCGGCCGATTGGCGGATCTGTCCGGCTGGCGACAGCATCATACGCTGTTCACTGCAAAAAAACTTGAGACAGCCTGCTACTGTCTATGCCTGATTGTGTAAGAAATTCTGACAAACTCGGCAAGAATCAGGCTAACTTCGCTCACAGGATCGCGTAAGGAATAAATGCCGTGTAAACTGTGTTCAGGCTTTCGATTTCGTACATTAGCAGGGAATGACGCATTGGATATTAATTCATTGATTTCACACTACGGCTATCTGGCATTGCTGGTGGGCTGTATCGCTGAAGGTGAAACCTTTGTTCTGTTAGGGGGCGTGGCCGCCCATAATGGATTACTGCATTTTGCCGGGGTGGTCGCGGCGGCGATGGCCGGCGGTATTATTGGTGATCAATTGCTATACTGGCTAGGCAATCGCTACGGGATGCGTATTCTGTCACGCTTTGGTGATCACCAAGATAAAGTGGAAAAAGCTCGCCAGTTGATCCATCGCCACCCGAGCTTATTTGTAATCGGCGTTCGTTTTATGTATGGCTTTCGTATCATCGGTCCGATTATTATCGGCTCCAGCCAGCTGTCACCTCGGCGTTTTCTGGTTTTTAATGTGATTGGTGCCTTTATCTGGGCCACATTGTTTGTCAGCCTCGGCTACTTTGCCGGTAAGCTTATTGAACCTTGGTTTGATAAACTTGACCAGTATATGCAGCCACTGTTCTGGGTTGCAGGATTGGCAGTGGTGATGTACATAGTCTGGAAAGGGATCCGTTTTTTACGGCAACGCCGGTAAATCCCACGGCCAGTGGTAAGGACGATGCGTTCAGTTACACATCGAGTTTCCGAATCGCTGTTTAGTCCATATAATGTGCAGTCGGCCGGTTTTAAGGGCCATGACCATTATCCCTAACACGCCCGTTATTAGGCACTAATAAACTGTATAATTATGAAAAATAGCATTCGCGCGTTCGCTTCACTCGCACTGGCTCTGGTGGCTTACAGCCATTCAGCATTCGCAGTGCTCTACCCTTTGCCGGCAGCAAAGAGCAGCCTGATCGGTGAAAACCTCGAGCTGACTATTCCTAAAGACAGCACCCTGCCTCTGGAAGCTTTTGCTTCCCAGTATCAGATGGGGCTGAGTAATATGCTAGAAGCTAACCCAGGGGTTGACGTCTACCTGCCGCAGGGTGGCAGCAAACTGATCATTCCTCAGCAGCTGATCCTGCCAGATAACGCTCCCCGTGAAGGGATCGTCATTAACAGCGCAGAAATGCGTCTCTATTACTACCCTAAAGGCAGCAACAGCGTCGTAGTATTGCCTATCGGTATCGGTGAACTAGGTAAAGACACGCCGCTAGACTGGGTAACCAGTGTTCAACGTAAACGCCCGTTCCCGACCTGGACTCCGACTAAAGCCATGCATGCGGAATATGCGGCTAATGGCCAGAATTTGCCTGAAGTTTTCCCAGCCGGTCCAGACAATCCTATGGGTCTGTATGCCCTGTATATCGGTCGTCTGTATGCTATCCACGGTACCAATGCCAACTTCGGTATCGGTTTACGTGTTAGCCACGGCTGTGTCCGTTTACGCGCTGACGATATCAAATGGTTATTTGAGAATGTACCGGTCGGTACCCGCGTGCAGTTTATCAACCAGCCGATCAAAGTGACCGAAGAGCCGGACGGCTCACGCTACATTGAAGTTCATAACCCGCTGTCGACCACCGAGCAACAGTTTAACTCCAATGAAGAAGTGCCACTGACCATTACTCCGCAAATCAGCCAATTCCTGTCTGCCCCGGGTGTGAACCAGGAGCTGGTGAATGCGGCCCTAAAAGCACGCTCTGGCATGCCAGTTAAAATCAGTGGCAGCAGTGACGCAGTCAATACCACTCCGCAGCCAGTCGCTGAAACGGATCAGGCATTGCCAAAAGAAGAACCATTAACCCCGTTCTCGCAACAGGGTGCCAATGTCATCACCGAGGAAGGCCAAGGTAAATAACGTTGCCTGCTAAGCGCTCACAAACTCCGGCCCTGCCGGAGTTTTTTTTGAGACGTAATTGCCACTTCCTTCTCGTCATATTAACCCTAGATAGCCGATCGGAGCAGCGTTATTAACTGCCCTTCCCTGCTGCATCAAAGGTGTGAAGTAGACCGGTTGTGGTAGCGATCATGCCAGTCACAAGATAGCGTGCATAAAAAACGCCCCGCTAATTGGGGCGTTTAAGCAGGATAGCCTTCTACTGCCTGTCAGGAGGCTGTACCAGCAACAGAAGGTTGCCGCTTAATTAATCGCACCATCAGTATCACGCCCGCCAGTACCACCAGCATTGCCGCAAGGTAAATGGAACGAATGCCGGTCAGGTTCATCAATAGCCCGGCCAGTGGGCCGGTAATGCCTAGACCAAAATCGAGGAACGCTGAGTAAGTGCCGAGGGCCGAGCCTTGACTCTGAGGCTCTACCTGTTTGACGGCTTCGACCCCCAGAGCCGGGAAAATCAGTGAGAAGCCACAACCAGTGAGGAAGGCGCCGATGTCCGCCGCCCACACCACGTCTGCATGCCACAGTAAAAATAGGCCGACGGTTTCAGCCATAAAGGACACCAGCGCCACTTTTAGACCACCAAAGCGAGTGATACAGTTACCGGACACCAGACGAATACCGGCAAAACCGAGGCTGTAGAGGGTGAGTGTCATCGCCGCACCGGCCCAACCACGCTGACTAAAATAGAGGGTGATAAAGGTCGCAATCACCCCAAAACCAATAGTACCAGCACTCAGGCCGACTCCGTACACCCAGACTCGGCGAAAAACCTGACTAAAGGGTACCCGCTTAGCCACTTTCACCACAATCGCCGGTTTGGTGCTGGCCAGCCAAAAACCGACAATCCCCATCAGCGCGACCAATCCGGCAAAACCCCTGATCCCCATTAATTGATTGAGCATAACGCCTAGCGGTGCACCTAGTGCCATCGCCAAATAGGTGGCCACACCGTTCCAGGAGATCACCCGAGCCGTGTGCACTGGGCCGACCAGGTTCATTCCCCACAAGGTCGCACCGGTACTACTGAAACTTTCGCCGAAGCCTAAACAGACCCGCCCGAGGGCCAATAAGGCTAAGCTGGTCAATGGCGTGGCCGTCATAAAGGCGGCAATCACTGTCATTACGCCACTCATGCCGCACAGTACCAGTCCCAACATCACCACCTTTTTCGGACCAATACTGTCTGCGAGACGGCCACTCTGTGGACGACTGATCAGCGTTGAGAAATATTGCAGACTGATGATCACCCCTGCAATAAACGAGCTATAGCCCAGTTGGTGGTGGACAAAGCCCGGCAATACCGCGAGGGGCAGCCCTACCGACAGGTAGCAGAAAAAGGTAAAGATAATGACGGAAAGAATACGTAAGTTTAACTGAGTCCGACTCAGCGCTGCAGATTCGGCCATGATAGCAATAACACCCGGAGTGTACGGAACAAAAACACCTGTCATCATAACGGTGGGATGACAGACAGCGATAACTATACCAATAGCTTATCAGTTATCCGGGAAATTTCCGCAGCAATATGTTGCGAGGTCTTTAGCGGTCGGACTTGCATAAATACGTCGTCCGCTTGAGGGTAGGCTTTACGCAGGTAACCGAGCCATTGTTTGATGCGTGCGACATGGTAAAGGCCGGTGTCCCCCTGCTTTTCCAGCTTGCAGTACTTATTTAGCAGCTGTACCACTTCAGGCCAGGGCATCGGTGCTTCATTGTATTTGATCACTCTACTCAAATTAGGCACGTTCAGCGCTCCACGGCCAATCATCACATCCTGACAACCAGTCAATGCGCGGCACTGCATGGCACTGTGATGATCAACAATTTCACCGTTAGCAATTACCGGAATCGAAAGACGCTGCCGGATCTCACCGATAGCGGGCCAATTAATGGCTTCAGCGCGGTAACCGTCCTCTTTAGTCCGCCCATGCACCACTAATTCGCTGGCTCCGGCACTGGCAGCCGCATCCGCAATCTCGTGGCTATGGTGAATGCTGTCCCAGCCAAGGCGCACTTTCACGGTCACCGGTAAATGGGCCGGAACCGCCTCTCGCATGGCTTTTACCGCCTGATAGATAACCAGCGGATTTTTTAACAGAGTCGCCCCGCCGCCGCTACCATTGACCGTTTTAGACGGACAGCCGCAATTAAGATCGACACCATAGGAGCCGAGCTCCGTCGCGCGTGCTGCATTTTCTGCCAACCAGCCCGGATGCTGCCCGAGCAACTGGATCCTTACTAGGGTACCGGAATCTGTACGGCTCTGCTGGTGAAGCTCGGGACAGAGGCGGTAAAAGGACTTGGCGGGTAATAACTGGTCGACCACCCGTAGGAACTCGGTGATACAGAGATCATAGTCATTGACCTCAGACAACAGTTTTCTGACTAATGGATCCAGTACCCCTTCCATCGGGGCCAGTAATACCCGCACAGGCTTAGCTCCGCTCGCTGGTTTTGGGACCGTTGCTACGACGCTGACGTGGCTTACCGTTATCCTGACGCGGTCTGCCATTGTCACCCTGACGGGCCGGACGAGATGACTGTCCTCGCGGCCCCTGTCCACCGCCACCCGGACGACGATCACGACCGCCCTGGCGTCCATTCTGGATAGGCTCTGCTTTGATAGACGGATCCGGCTCAAAACCAGGGATTGCCAGACGCGGAATTTCACGCTTCAGCAGACGCTCAATATCTCTCAGCAGTTTGTGCTCATCGACACACACCAGCGATAATGCCGACCCGGTAGAGGCTGCACGACCGGTACGGCCAATACGGTGAACATAATCTTCCGCCACGTTCGGCAGCTCATAGTTGACCACATGAGGCAGTTCTTCGATATCGATGCCGCGGGCGGCGATATCAGTGGCGACCAGCACACGTACCGCACCCGATTTGAAATCAGCCAGCGCACGAGTACGAGCACCTTGACTCTTATTGCCGTGGATAGCCGCGGCAGTAATACCATCTTTGCCCAACTGTTCGGCCAGGTGGTTAGCCCCGTGCTTGGTACGGGTAAACACCAAGACCTGCTGCCAGTTATCTTTGCCGATGAGGTAAGACAGCAGTTCCCGCTTACGTTTTTTATCGACAAAGTGCACCTGCTGACTGACCTGCTCAGAGGCGGTATTACGACGAACCACTTCCACCAGCGAAGGACGATCCAGCAATTTTTCCGCTAAGGCTTTGATCTCATCAGAGAAGGTCGCGGAAAACAGCAGGTTCTGACGGCGTGGTGGCAGTTTGGCCAGTACACGGCGGATATCATGGATAAAGCCCATATCCAGCATACGGTCTGCTTCATCCAGCACCAGAATTTCAACCGTGGAGATATCCACCGCATTCTGATGAATAAGATCCAGCAAACGTCCCGGCGTGGCGACCAGAATGTCGACCCCACCGCGCAGTTTCATCATCTGCGGGTTAATACTGACACCGCCGAACACTACCAGCGAACGCATGTTCAGATAGCGGCTATATTCGCGAACGTTTTCACCTACCTGAGCCGCCAGTTCGCGAGTTGGGGTGAGGATCAGGGCGCGTACCGGGCGACGTCCTTTGACGGGCGGCTGGCTGGCAGATAAGCGTTGCAGCATCGGCAGGGTAAAGCCTGCCGTTTTACCGGTCCCGGTTTGTGCGCTAGCCAGCAAGTCACCGCCGGCCAGAACCACAGGGATGGCCTGACGCTGGATAGGTGTAGGTTCACTGTAGCCTTGTTCGCTGACAGCACGCAGGATATCGGCGCTAAGGCCGAGAGATTCAAAAGACATGGGAAATAGTTACTCCGGAACGCCCTGA
>Ga0157364_1001342_pt1 | contig 20660 bp, 11 predicted proteins | sample AttsexASBM2_FD_111476 | JGI IMG/M metagenome (GOLD analysis project Ga0157364, IMG submission 111476) | Fungus gardens microbial communities from leaf cutter ant in Ribeirão Preto, State of São Paulo, Brazil - Atta sexdens ASBM2 | ecosystem: Host-associated > Fungi > Mycelium > Unclassified ...
AAAAAATATATATATATACATAAATGTATAAAACAAACTATTAAACGCAGTTGCATATATATGGCATATATTATATGTAGGAAAGATAATTTTATATATATATATATATATATATATATATATATATATCTGTCTGAGGCATTAAAATCTGCACCAATCCAACGAAACAAGCAGTCCGCTTTATACCCTGAAACGTGATCGACTAATACAGCCCCATTATGATCCATTTCAGTATCATCAAGCAATATCTCTGGAGTACATTCTTAAGTGTAATTTATATCGGCGTTCTTGCGTATGAACTCCGTGGAATTACGTTGGAAAGAAGAAAAAAAGAAAGAAGCGATATATAACACATGTATATTTTTTCTTAATTGTATCTAATCAACAGATGTAGAAGTATCAGATACGGAAAGAAAATCTTTGGGAAGGAGATGTGTGTGAGAGAAAGAGAGAGAGAGAGAGAAAGAGAGAGAGAGAGAGAGACAAATTATCCCTTTTTATACTTTATTACCATAAGTTGTTCATTTGCCGATTTTACCATTGTGCCTGTATCAATATCTCATGAGTCATCGTTTCAACGTGTTATGAGCTGAATGCGAATCGAGCGCGTTTTGCGGATGAATAAGCCGATGACGATTGGCAGATTTTAACACTGACGCCCTTAAAACGAGTACCAGAGTTGGACCAAATTACCAGGTACACAAATACACATATACATGGCTGTTTCGACTTAAAAATGCGTTTACTTTTTCTAAGGAGCGACTGAGAGGCGAAAACAAGAACGTGAGATGAGGAATTATTTGAACGACATTTGTGACATTCTTTATTGGAATTCCCCCATTACACAAAATTGATGTTTTCATCTGTTGTATATACATTGATATAAAATTAAGTATGCACGCCCGTTTTTTCTTCAATTCACATAAGTTTACTAGATTTGTGATTTTCGAAAGCTTAAAATTTGTTTGAAAGCTCGATACTATCGTTTTCTATTAAAAAATAATCCAATCTCGCGCATGACACGGCAATTCCTTCAGTTGATCATACAATATTTATAACACGGTTTCTGTCAAACATTTTTATATTTCGGCAATTTATTTCCTTAGCTTGCAGTTTGAAGTTACTCTGCTCAGTAATAAATCGTAGCGTTATGGCCGCAAATAATAAGAATAATGTGAAATTAGAATTTTAACATTATTTCGGCGAGGCACGTTGCTGCGAACAATGATAATTTACCCTGTATATGAAATGTATTATATGAAAATTTACTTGTAACAATGTAAAGTCTATATTTTATTATAAGGTAGAAAGGCAGTATGGTGAATTATCTTATGCCTGGCCAAAATATTATTATATCAATTATTATTAGTATACGTAACAGTTTTACAAATGAAGATTGGCATATGCTTTTCTTCTAGTAAATATAATCGTCATAGAAACCGTAGCTTGTTGGTGAAAGTTGTCGAAAAAGTTTCTTTTATTTTCTTTTTCTTTTCACGAGAATACACTGAAGTGCATTGTTCTGGTGGAGACATTTTAATGGCCTCTTGTATGTATATTAGTATTAATAATACTGATAATTGTAAAAATAAAAAGGGAAAGAGGATTCTTAGCACATTACGGAGATATTACGAGTTTTTAGAAAGCAGATAAATATGGAATATTATATATGAAAAATATTCTTCATCAAATGTATATTACAAAATCATATATATTATATACCGATGTCTGATTATAAAAATATTGAACAAGTGTTATCAAATAAAATGTTGTAATCTGTGTTGACAATCGCCAATTGTTCTAAGCTTGATACAATTCGTTGAACGGATACATGCCTTCTTGAGTAATAAAGGTAATAAATTACGATATTTGGGAATGTTAAATATTTAAACAACTTTTTGTCTCTGTATATAAAAGCGATCGGAGAAAATCTTTTCCTGTGAATCAGAAGTTTATAATTTCTGATGAGGTCAAGGAAATAAAGTATTGTACGAATGACGACATGAAGAGTTGTCGATATTGAGAAGCCAAAAACACATTCGTGTATATATTTTCTTAAATAGCTATTACAACACATAGCTTTGCACGATTCAATTAGATCATAATGGAATATTTAAAAAATGCAATAAATAATATCTATAGTCCACTTGTTTCATTTCGCCATTTCATTCACATAACTGTATTACTTAGATATGTTTTCTTTCTGCTTTTTCTGTTTCTTCGTTTCAATTTCATCGATCGGTGCAGCTTTCACAAACGGAATCTCATTTTCATATTCGGAAGGCATGTAATCCGCCAAAATTTTTGGCACTTTGATGCCAGTTTCCGTTTGATGTACTTCCAAAATTGCACAAATTACACGCGTCACAGCACACATTGTCGCGTTCAACATATGGACGTAGTCTGTCGTTGTGTTCATTTTTTTTGTTTGACCGTATCTGTAGATTAAACGAATTTCATAATTTTTGCGATAAATTGATTAAAAAAGCAGCAATATTTTATATTCATTTAACCCACTGACCTGACTAGCAATCTTCTTGCTTGATAATCCAAGCAATTGCTACATGATACGAGTTCGCGAAATGCACCTGAGCCAGGAAACCAAGCCTCCAAATCTAATTTTTTAGAAGCTGCGTGATTCAATGCACCGGATACAATATTAACTATACGATAAGGAATGTCTAGAGCCTGATAAAATTTTTCCGCATTGGAAATCATTTCTTCCATCATTTCCCAGGATTTGTTATCATGAGGCGAGGTAAGGCAGAATTGTTCTATCTATAAATAAGACAATAAAATTACATTAAATTTATTGTTTTACATATAAATTAAATTTGTTTTATGATTAATTTTTACTTGGAATACCACGTGATTTTATGTGAGACTGGCAGATTCGTAATTCGCGGGCTTTCAATCCCTTATCCTACATTCGAATTTTTTAAATGTATAATATGCAGGCTACAGATAAGAAATCTTGATAGAAATCTTCCTAGTTAAGAAATTTATATACAACTTATAACCATAAACATGAAACATTGTTGCAAACTGTTTAAAGAGGAAGATAGAATTTTTAAAACAGATCAAAATCCACTTAGGGCTGTAGGGACACTCAATGTTAAATAATTGGCAATAATTGACAATTCTTATTTAATTTCAAATACCTTTTCAAATTGATGTACCCTAAAAATACCCCTAGTATCTCGTCCATGCGAGCCAACTTCTTGTCTAAAACAAGTAGAGATTCCAGCATATTTTATTGGTAAAGCATTTTCAGCTATCCATTCGCCTCTATGAAAAGCTGCTATTGGCTGCTCAGAGGTAGCAATGAGATATTTCTCTTCCATTTCTTTGTCCTCATTACGTTCGCTACCTTTACCAATCACCTGATAGAACAAACTAGGATAATTATAAATATAAATTAATATCTTATATTGAAACCAAAAAAAATCTTACCTTATATAATTCCTCATCAAATTGAGAAAGTTGCGCTACTTCTTGCATTGCGTCTTTCCGCATAATAAACGGAGTGTAGAGAGGCTTGTAGCCTGTCTTGAATAATTTTCTTAATGCTAATTGTATTAGGGCTTGTTGAAGAAATATCGCTGGACCAGTGAGAAAATAGCCTCGTCCACCAGAGACATTTGTTCCACGTTCTCCGTCCATTCCGTCGATCATATGAATGAGATCGACATGAGAATATTTTTTTTTATCAATGCAGTTTCCCCATGTTCTTTCCACCTAATGTGATATAGATTAGATAAATAACAGATATTAAGAACAAGCAAGTTTAAATCGCCATAAGCGATGTATCAATCAAACATACTTTGTTCTCTTCCTCATCGTTGCTGACAGGCACAGATTCATGCAAATGATTTCCGACCTCTCTGAGTGCAGCATTCCTTTCTAATTCAGTAGTCTTTAGATTCTCATCGTTTTTTTGTATGGCATCATCGATAAGAGTACGTATTCTCTTGATTTGTGTCACCGTCAACGCTTTCAGGCTTTCTGAGGTCAAATTGTCCAAATTGTCAACAATTGCCTGGGGTACATTATCATCATTGCCAAGCGGCTCCTTCCTCTTCATCTTCTCACCAATTTCTTTACTGCACAGGTTCTTTAATTTATTGAAATTGTCAGCGCGATGACGTAATTGTCGCCAGTGTTTGTCCTTCTCGATCACAGTATCTACTAGTTCTACATCTTTGAAACGCTTTTTTTGATTCTCCCGAATTTTTTCTGGGTCGAAACCTTTATCTTTACGAAAGAAATCCAAGTCGAGTACCATAATTTCTATTTTATGTTCGGCGTTAGAGGATACACACTTTGCCGCACACACGTGGCACTTCAACCAGCTGTGACAGAACAGATATACGATTCAATATTGCTGATGATCATATAGATCGAGATATACATTCTTTCAGTCGGACTTATATTTAACTTTGATATATTTACGTATTTTTTACCTGTTAAGGATACGACAACGATTGTCAACGATCGATAATGTCACGATCAATCACGATCTTCTTGCCTGATATGAAATTATTTAAGGTTATGGAGTTATGTGGTTACGCGCCCTTAGGTCTGTTCGCATTGCATGCACTGTTTGTATTTAAAACGCGCTTTTGGCTTGTATTTAGAATCTTTTATTTCTGAAATTATATAGTATGCATGATGTAAATTATAGCATGTTAGCTAATATTGTTGTAAGCGCGTTCTGAATACGGCCAGCATTTTTGCTTTCTCTCTTTTTAAATATATATTTATTTCATTTTAAGTATAAAAATATTTGGGGATTTCAAGCACAATGCAAACAGATCAATTGACTACAATACGCTTACAATGATGTTAGCGCGCTAACATGCTATAATTTATGTTACGCATACTATAGAATTTTAGAGATAAAAGCGCGATTTTATCAATAAAAACGCGTTCTGAATACAGGTCAATGCGTTCAGCGAGCTCAATAGTTGAGTAAGCGCTTGCTGTTATTCTTTTAGATCATTTAATCAGCATTTTAGATCTGGAAGAATACATCAATAGCAGCGAGCGCTCACTCAACTGTTGAGTCCGCTGATCGCAGCCAATAAGTGCATTTAGAAGCATGATCGCTCACTAAGCGCCAGTGAACGGTCTGAGCTTTTATACAGTTTGGTCTATATTTTTAGATCTAATGGAATATATCAATAAGGTGCAAGAACTCATTGAATGCTCAGTGAACGGTCGTGCTTCTAGAGGTCGATTGTGGATTTTGAAAGGAGATGAAAATTACAAAAGTGAACAAAGGTTACTAGGTATTGACCAATTAAATTATGCTCTATTGAATTTGCTCACTTTTGTAATTTTCATCTCATTTGAAGATACACGATCGACGCCCTGGATACCTTAGAACATATACTACTGGAAAGAACATAGGCCTTCAATCCCTGTGTATATATATATATATATATATATATATATATTCGGCTGAAGCCGAGAAGATTGACAAGGATGGAGATAGAAAGCCGAGAAGATTGACAAGGATGGAGATAGAAAGCCAAGAAGATTGACAAGGATGGAGATAGAATGCGCCTAGTCAGCAATGCGCATACTATATACCGATGCACAGTCGAGCGAGGGTCTGCGGGTGAAGAAAAGCAATGAAAAAAGGGGATATTTCATCTCCCCACAGTTACGTGAGGGACATACTCTGTATACATATATGTTTAAAACATAATTGTATTCGATTTTTATTTAAAACTGTGATTTTAATGTTGTCATTCGAGTTTAATTATCAATAGAGATAACTGTAGAGAAAAAATTGTGATTTTTCGGCAATATACTGGATGTTTCAGACCACCCGTACAACCCTTTTACCTTCGCAGAATAAGGTCTAATCATAAAAATGTTCAGACAGAAATTGTATAGGATTTAAAAAGATCTATTTATTGATCTTATCAGTTTTTAAACTTTAGATAGCGTCGTCAAAGTCAGATCAAAGTCACGTTGATTTTTTAAAATAGAACACCTAACTTTTTATTCCAATATCTAATAGCTGATATAAGATTTATCGTTTTTTCAAAACACTATAATAAAATCAGAAATCATGTATTGTAGAATACACAGTTTCTGGGAGATTGAAATTCTTATTCTCTGTTCTCTGTTTCCTGTTCCTTTTATTGTGCGGAGCCCCTTACTTTTCATTGAATATTTTTCAAGTTATAAGGTTCGAAAATTACAATATCGTCGGCATTAGCATTACGCAAGATGTCCGACTGACGGACATCTTGCTAAAACCTCTTGAATATTGTTCATGTCTTGAATAACATTTGTCAAGATCAAAGCCAGGGAAGTTGTACCTCTTATTTTCATTTTTATGTAAAAATGAATTTTTTGTGTAAAAATGAAAATAAGAGGAATAATCTCCAATGACTTTGTCTCTCAGAAGAACATTATTACGATTGGATCTTATCCTGCGAAGATAAAAAGGTTGTACGAATGATCTGAAACACCCGGTATAATAAGATATAGTATTAAAAGATATAGTATTAAATGCGTATTTATTTATACAGTATTTAATATACAGTATTTAATAATAAAAAATCACAAATTTAATAATAAATATGTTTACTAAAAACTGCATTTCAATTTTACAGATAGCATCAAATTCGACAGTTTTATAAGATGTATACTCTTTACGTAATTTTTGAGAAGTATGTTGATATTAATTTTGGAACTTTAGGTTTGGAAGTCTTAAATGCTAATATTTTTTCTCCAACGTAAAAAGAAAAAATAGAAAATAAACTATGCAATAAATTCAGTAAAAAAGAACAGATCTCACATGAAATGGTCGAAATCGTTTGATACTGTAATCTGTAACGATTGTGACTTATATTATTGAGTCGGAAATCCACAAGGTATAAAGTCTATAAAGAATTGGAAGAAAAAAAAAATGATCGGAAGTCGGAAACGGCTGCTCATAAGTCGGTAACAAATTTTTCATGCATGAATATGTATAAATACATAAATATCCATAAACCAGTTAATTATATATGAAATATGTCCATACATGTTTGTACATCTCTTAGTTTATAAAATTACTTTTTAGTGTAATAGAAATAATAATAATAAATGTGAAAAATAAAACATTAAAAATAATTAAAAGAATAATTTTCATACTATTTGTTTTAGAAAAAAATCAAGAATTTGAAGAAATGTTAAAAAATTACTTATGTATAATTATATATAAAATTATGCATAATTATGTATCAGCAATTTTTTTACATTTTTCCAAACTTGTTTTTTTTTAAAACAAACAATACGAAAATTATCTCTTTAATTATTTTTAATGTTTTCACATTACTATTATTATTTCTATTACATTAAAAAATAATTTTTTAAAAGAAAAAGAGATGTATGAACATGTACATATTTCGTATATGATTATGAATATTTATGTATGTTTATACATATTTATACATATTCATGTATGAAAAATTTTTTACCGGGTCATATATAGTTGATTCTTGTATTCAAGATCGTCTTAAGATATCAGAAGTCTTAAGAATCAATCAGAAGGCCATATTAGCATCTTAAGACATTATTTAAGATAACTTTAAAATAAAAACGGACTATAAATATATACCGAAGACCGATTTTGCAGCTAAAAGAAGTTCAATAACAGAAGTTCAATAACTTACTCCTCATTTCAATAAATTATTATGGATTTTTATAGATATCAAATATTGCTTAATTAATTTTGCCGTTTTTTATTTAATATTCTATATGTATTTATTCTATATGTATTTATTAGATTGGGGGAAAAGTTCTTCTTCGTTAAAAATGATCAAAATTTACATTTAAAAAAAGTTTTAAAGCTTGAAATCTTTTAAATAGTTACTATATTTTTTGAATTTATATGAATTTTGTAATTTTTATATATAGAAAACTAGCTGGAAAAAAGGGAAATTTTTCTTTTTACTTTATGAATCACGTGCCAAAAATCATTTGCGAAAATTTTCGATTATCCATATCGTTAAAGTTTGCAGTTTTCCTTACAAAATCGTTTTCTAAAAATGTTTCTACGATTTTTTGTTCTTAAATTATTCGCGAGTTAGATAAAAAGGAACATTCTGACTTTGATTGCTCATAACTTCATTAAAAAATCATCGTAAATGCAATTAAAAAAACAGATTCTTAAAGTTGAAACTTTGTTCTATCTAATAGTATCATGTTAATTTTTTAAATGTAAAATATATAGAAATTTGAATTAAAAATGTAATATTATTATTTTTATAACCATTACGCAATAGAAGAAAAGGACATAATATCACATTTTTAATTTAAATGTATATATATTCTATTTTTTTAAAAATTAGCAATTACACCACTTGATAGAGCAACTTCATCTTTAAGAAACTGTTAATATTTTTGTTAATTACGGTACGATGATTTTTAACGGAGCAATCAAAATCAGAATTTTTTTACTTAATTCATGTGTAACTTGATGAACAAAAAGTCGTAGGAACATTTTTTAAAAACGAACTTTTTTTAGGAAAAACTTTTAGTTTTCACATCAGATAGTCAATAATTTCGCAATAAATATATTCTGTATACATTTTGAGCAAACAAAATTTCGCAGAACTTTTTCTTCATACACATCATGTTTTACGGATATTTAAAACGAATATAAATATCAAAGTCATCAAAATGGAGTACATCGCGTTTGTTAATTTCGAATCGTATCACGAGTGATTGCTATTAACCTCAAAAAAATCTCATATTTTTTATTTAACTTGTTATATTTAACTTGTTATAAATACACAACTCGCAAACAAAACCATTAAATAATGATATCACACGGTTATATGCATGCGTGCTATTATCATCTCATCAAAAACTAACAGATTATTCAATATTATGCGTTACATTAATTCTCAACTAATACTTTTGCGTGCGCGTATAGTCGAGTAAATATATAGAGACTATATATATGGAGCAATTATCGGAATTCTAATACGTTTACGAATTTATTTGATATCGCATCAATGCATAGATTCGACCATGAATTTCACCATTCAAGCATTCTACCGTGAATTTGAACGAACGAGCGATCGTTTATATTTTTCGATATCAGTTATTTTTCACATTGTTAGCACATTTTATACTATACATATATGTGTGCTTTTACGCATTCGAATCTTATTATAGAGGTTATTATTATACTACGCTTCAACTCGCGCAGACATATGAAGTTGTGCATATATCGAAGCACATTTCCCACGATTCGAGTTATGCGGTATGCCTCGATGAGCGCTGATACATTCACGCATTAAAGCAAAACACGATCGAGTATGTTTTAGATCTCGCGCTCGCAATTTTCTGAAATAACCTAGCAAATAAATATGTATATAATTTAACATAGATACCGCGAGTAAGGAAAACAGTGTCGCGATAATCGCAATCGTACGTATAATAAAGGAGCATTTATACAGGCCATAAGTTTATATAACGTAACCGGTAAGTTATCAATACAATGATTTACGCAGATTTATGTGCTGTCACTTGCCGTTAAAGTTAAGGATTAATATTATTTCTATAATTCTTCATGATTAATATCGTTAAATTAATTTTCTTTGCGCAGCTTTTTTATCATATACAAATCTCAGAAGAATGACGATGTATTTACGATATAGTTATCAGTTATTAAGTTACAAAATAGAGTCTTTAATTTGAATTAATTTTATGATTATGACATAAGTTATATATCTTGTAAGTTATTATTATGAGCGAAAATATTGAAATTACATTGAACTTTATTTGATTATGGCATAAGTTAGGTTTACGGCTTGCATAAACGCTTTTTAAGCCTAAAAGATCATTTAGCTATAAACTGTTAACTTATGCCGTGAGATAATAAATGGTTAAATATTGTTAGTAAAGAAAACTTCACATGCATGATCATTTTCAATCAAGTTTTAAATTATATTCTAATTATACAATAATAATACAATCATTATTTTATAATTAATATTTATATATAATTGTTTTCAGGATAAAGAGAAACAGCACAATAAATATGATGTACGATCTTGGTGAGTGGATGTATATATTATTATTATTATAATTAATCAAGCATCTATTTGTAACAATATGTTTCGATTTACAAAACAATATAGAATGATTCTACAAAAATCTGTTGTTGAGAATAATTACGAAATATTTATACATTCATTAAAAACTGCAGTGTTTTATATCATTACTTTATTATGTCGCGTCTTAATTTATGCTAACAAGAAAATATATAATACATATATATCAATATATAATACATATATATAAATTATAGATGACTAAAATAGTAATAATGGCAATTTTCTATTATTGCTTTATAAAAATATTAGGTAATTATTTAGTATTCGGGATCATCTCCAATATAATAATATTTTATTATCTTTTTACATATTTTGTACAATACAAAAGTATTTCCATAAAATTATATACTTATGACAGAAGTAAACTCTCCTCTCTACTTGGTAACATATAACAATACAAATTTCAGTTTTTTTTACTCTTATAAAATTTGTTTTTCGATATTTTTAGTATTTTACTTATGTCAAATACAGCTATCATTGATCCATATTTTAAAATTCAGCATTGCATCTAAATCCTTAGTTTGTCCTCATCGTGAAAAAGGTGTCGAAGTTAAAGATTAAGTAGGAAAGTAACTTATTCAGCAATGACGACTAACGTCAGATGCAGCGATTGCGGGGATAAATTCAGATGAGGGAGAAACGAAATGAGTTCTTGGCCGCTTATTTCTTGCCAAGTTTGGTGAAGAAAACTGGGTTTATTTTGCATAGAGTTCTCCAGTGCCATTCACACTGGTTGTAGTTATAATGGACATCCAAAGTTATAATGCATAATAGTTATAATGAACACCTGAAGCAAACGTGAATTCTTCATATAATTATAAATGATTTATCATTTTACATATACACATCTATATATTTCGTTTGTTAAATAAGATATATGTTTGCGTTATTCACAATATAAATAATAATTAAATCATTTGTGCTGAATTCAAGTTTTATTAAGCTTTCTAGCGCGTTTCTCGTATTTAAAATGTAAATATCAACGAATTCGCAAATTAATTTTATATTAATACATTATTTCATAATTTATTCAAAAATTTAAAAAAGCAATTATAATTTAACTGTTAAAACATTTTTAGAGATTATCTTTTTTGAACGTTTTCGCGCACATTTTCTACATTAATTAAACTTTTGCTAAAATGAAATAAATTGTCGAATTTTCTGCTTATTTATAAAAATTGTATAATCATATATCATTAAAATAAGGATATTAACAGAAAATTAATCGTAAAATTCGGGAATTTATTTTAGAAAGAGTAGGTCATCTACAATTTCTTACATCCCTTTAAGGTAATGAAAGCTAATTTAATTGACTTGCGTTAAATTCTTCGCGCATTTATAAAGATTTCGCAAAGATAGGAATGAAGAGAATTATATTACATATTACTTACTAATTCTCTGCATTATAGCTCCTTTATGCCAAATTGGTATCTTCTATGAAGGTATTTAGGTTGTGTGTGACTCTAACAAATCAGAATAATGAATTTTCTATGCTCAACTAATATCTTCTTGTGAAAATAGCTGTTTTAAAGCCAAGTGAATTAGTTATTCAATTTTACAGTAATGAAACATTTTATAAGAATAAAATACATATATTTTAAATATATGTGCGTATATATACGTGTGAAATATACGTATATCACATTTTAGATGCTCTGATTATATTAGTAAAATATAATGCGATAACAATTATTACGTAAACATATATTAATGATTATATAATATTATATAAATATAATATTAAATATAATAAATATATTATTATATAAATGTTTGTATATCCGTATTTTAGATTTTGATTTAGTATATTTTTTATATCAATTTTACTATTGACAAAATATTTTGCATTTTGTTGTAATTTCAAGATTTTTTAAATTTATGACTATCGAGTTTATTCATCTTTTTACAGATAAACAATCGTGATATTTATGAAATTCAGTATATGCATCGAGCAAATTTACAATATTTACGTATATTTATAGTACGAAAATGTGGAAATAAAAGGATTATTTTTTTCTATGCGAACATAATGGCTGCGTTCAGCGATCTCAACAATTGAATAAGTGCTCGCTGCTATTAATGTATTCTTCCAGATCTAAAATGCTGATTGGATGATCTAAAAGAATACACCAATAACAGCGAACGCTCACTCAACTTGAGTCCGCTGAACGCAGTTAATGATCAAATAAATAAGAAAGCGTATGTTATTATAATATTTAACATTGTAAACATTAATTAACTTGCTTTATAACTGCATTTTATCTATTCGATCGATTATAAACACGTAATCTAATAATTTAAATTTCATATGTACACACGTGTTATTTAGTGTATATACTAAGATACATTCATTGCATCCTTGACTAATTGAGAGACTAATACGCATGTTAAATTACTTATTCAGTGCGTTGGCAGTTAAATTATTTATCTATTTGTTGTTAACTGTTGTATTCGAGAAATGTTTGTTAATATTCTGCTAATTGCAAGTTAATATTTCTTGCTCGTTTTTATGATGAAAAATTAAATTATAATAATATATAAAAATTTCTGAAAACATTTTTGATAATTAAAATATATTAAAAAATTTCTCCAAAAACAATAGATATGTATCTATATCGAGTAGTAATTAAATTTTATAAATATAAGTATCTATAATATTTGAAAGTAATGAATACAAATTATGTACAGTAATTGTTTTGACGAGTGTAAATAAAACTGAAGAATTAATTGGAGTTAATTTTGTGCACTCGCATGTGCGTTTTGATACATATAATACGTTAACTATATTTATTTGATATTTATATAATATAAAATCAAAAGACAATATTAAAAATTCGTTATATATTTTTCTGGAAATCATATTTGCAGAAAAAAATGATAATGAAATTATTTCAATAAAACTTAATATACTCTGCTGTATTTTATTGTCCGATTAATATAATTCGGATATTTTTATGTAATATAGGACATATCAATGGTTCTTTTGTAGAAGATTAAACTCGAAAGGCTTGGCAAGTAATGGACTTTTTTTTTTTTTAGGAAAGAGCAACATTAGTTTCTATTGAACGTACTCCTCATTAACGTAATGTTCGCCACAACTTTTCTCTTTTTAGTCTATATAGGCTAATTACTCTAGTCCATGGTTACTCGCATTCTCTTTAATTTTTTTACCCTTCATAACACTGATTATGTTTTATCATTTAACTCGTGGATTAATTTAACTACGAAGAAGAGACGATGATGACGACGTTCCGTCGTTACTCGTATTTCGACGGGCGTCGATGAAAAGTCGATCGATCCGTGCGGGGGTGGATCGACGGGAGCTTCTCTTTTTGAAACGTGGCCCATCCCTCTTGGGCAACCAGTAACCCCCACCGGTAGCGCTTGCGCCCCAACGTTTCCTATAAGAGACTGAGTCGCTGAGTGTGCTGAGTACCGCTCGCGCGGATTTCAGTCTGATCCGCGGTACCGGCGCCGCGGTTGTTGTTGTAGTACGTCGTTACGAACCATCTTCTCTTTGAGAACGATATCCCCGTCATGATGCTCCCCGGCCTCGACTAAGAGCGAAAGAGACAAAGAGAGGGCGAGCGAACGAGAAGAACTCCTCTTTTTCGTCCCTTTTCTCTCCCGCCAACCGCGATAAATCAAGCAGCTTCGTCGACACCAGCAACGACGTTGCTTCTTCGGGACGATCAGCGTACGTTGACATAAAGAAAGAACGACAGTATTGCGAACAGCAGTAGTTCTGTCTGTTGCGTGGACGTAGGGGTGATAGTTCTATATATATGGGATTGCTCTCCGCTGAACCCCTCTTCTGCGCGGCATGTGATTGTGCCCTATATGTGTTATTTAACTATTTACTAGTGAACGCGACTCTTATGGTGATGTTGTCTTTTGCGTTGCTAAATAATGGGATTGTCGACGGAGACGGAACGCGATCGCTTTTTGGTGTTCGATAGCGGATATGCGACTATCTGATTGGTAAACTCTAATTGGACGAAGCTGTCTATAGCTGTTGTATTTTACGCGTTGATATTCTTTCTTTCGTTCTTTTATGGATGATATTTTTTTATTTTACTCGGCGAATGGCTCTTCTTTTTATGTTATTATTATTTGTTGCTGGATATCGATTTATTGAAATTACTATTTAATGTGAAATGATAATTTTTGCTGCATTACGAATGAATTATTGTGTTTATTAGATATTATATGTGTAATCTTATTCAGTAGTTGATTAACAAGAATTCCTCATTTGTTAAGATAAAAACATTTGAATCTTAAAATATAAGGTACAATATAATACTTTAAATGTTTTATACAACGCAGATTTTTGTATTAGATAAAAATTAATATTAAATTTATTTAATTCTACTTAAATTTATCAAAAACTTTAAATATTTATCATCTTTTGTCTGTTTTAACATCGTAAATTTCTCGTATCTGTTGCGCGCAGGAACAGCTTGCGTCTTTAACGAATTAATTCAGAGATAGTTAAAATACAATTAAACTCCTTCCCTAGACTACCTTTCAGTTTAATATAAGATCACGTTACACAATAAAAAAATTTAACTATTTCATTTTTAGTTAGTTGCATCGCTGAGAGATTCAGAGGGAAATAGGATGTCGGGACAATTCCTCTCCATTTTAGTTGGGAAACTAGAAAGTGGATAGGGATAATGTGTGTGTGGGGTGCATTTAGCGTTGACGTTTGTCTCTTATTTGCTGCCTACTGTGACGAATACGAGACTATATTACTTGTTCCCTATTTTGTCGTGATATGTGCCAACGATACTTCTATTTAATATATTAACGTAGATTGTGTTGATATTGATTGGAATCATCAACTTTTTCGAATAAATTCGTGCAAAATGTCCGATAGTATATGACTAACGTGAAATTCATTTCTGAAATTTTCCCCTAATGCGTAGTATATATTTATGACTTGAGGTAATAAATGTCATCCGTGAGATAAATATACTTCCTTATCTATATAATTAAGAAGTCATAGCCTTCTTGAAAACTTTTTGAACTTTTGATGATAATTCGAAATTTTTCACACTGAAATGTAAATAAAAATTTCAGTATTTTTATAGCGTTCTTACCTACAAAAAATATAATAGCGAAATTTTTAAAGGCTAAATGTGAAATATCATAAATATTTCATCTGATGATTTCCCAGGAAATCAGTATCTTATTTTCGCAATTTATTTCGACAAATGCGATCTTGGCAGATGCGCGTTAGAAACATCTCTGCTACCGAATAGATTCCAGCTAAAAAATAAAAGTGTATCAGCTACAAATAAAAGAAAGCTTTGCTTATCGAGAAACCATGATAAGCGGCAAGGTATTGTTACAGGATATTGATTGCATGAAAAAACATTGCAAAGATCGTTTTGTTTTTGTTCAAAATTTTATCAGCTGTAAAAAAAATTAAAAATTATAGCTTTAAAGATCTGTGCGGTTTTTAAAATATTCACGTATATATCCGAAATTAAAAAGTTACAATATTAAACAAATGAAATTAAATTGAAATTAACACATAACCGATAAATGAGTTAAATTAAGATATCAGACATTCAATGCAAATAAAATGCTTATATTTATAAGGAGTACCAATGGCGCTGTTCATTATTATTGTTTAGAATTTTCAGCATGCAATTCAGTTTGTCGTGAATCTCTGCTATTGCATGCAAAGCGCATGTATCCTTTCTTAACGCACACAATGACATGTCGCATCTAAATGTGCGGTGACAGGTGTCCATTTAATGCCTCACGACATGATATTCAGCGACAAAACGTCTCAGGATATTGATAATGGTCTGTCTTCACCATTTCACTCTTGTTGTTGTTTGTAACTGCAGGAAAATATAATTGAAACAATCGTGATTAAATCGATAATACGAAGTTTGACTTCTATCAAGCACATGGAACATCTATAATTTATGTGCGTTACGGAGGCAAACATAATTCATTAAGATGATAGAATCTGAAGGGGCAGAATCCGATATTCTATAAAGAGAATTTGCTTTACGCATGTGAACGATATAAGCTATTCCAGAAACCGTGCATTTTCTACAGATTCCTTGGAGAAATAAACAGTTTATGTAATATTTAGCAGAAATTTCAACGTAATTCTTTTGATACATTTCAAAATTAAACAATATTCATTTTATATTAATTACTTTTTGATAAAAATACTAGATATTATCAAAATAAATTCCGATGGCATTAATTATATTTATAATTAATAATTAGAAAATTATTCTATTTATTTTTATTTTTAAAACTGAAATTTTTTGATGATAATTTCTAATTATTTATAATATATATATTTTATATATATTATATATAATATATATAATATACCATAATATAATATATTTATTTTAAAATTATATTTATTTTGGTAATGAAGTATATTCCTTACTTAAGTGTTAGCGTGATTTTTTTAAGAAAAAAATATATTCTGAGATACTATCTATAAGATAATGTCAAACATAACATACGATTTTTATATCCAATGTATTGATTTTTCTAGATTTCTTAAAAGTGACTTATGTATAATTATAATACATTCTGAAAAAGCTAATTGCTTTCCTTTATTTACTAGATAAATCTATCAACATTGCTATTATAACAGTGCTTAAGATTTAAGATTATATCCATAAAAGTAATATTTTTCTCTCTCTCTTTCTCTCTCTCTCTCTCTCTCTCTCTCTCTCTTTTCTCTGATAAAATGCTTCTGATATAACTTTTTCTGTATATATGATGTAACTTAACTTGGAATATGCAGATATTTATTGCATATGACAGATGCTTATAACATCGCATATGCAACGGTAATGTACGAAAGAAATATGCCTGAGTAACTATAAGTCATAGTATCTGTTTGTGTCGAAAATTATTTATGATATTGCCAAACACATGTATGTTGCAGCGGTTTACGTCCTATAAAAATTTTATGCTAAAATCTCATGCTAAAATACGATGGAAATATAAATGTTTAATTATAAATTAAAAAAAAATTTTATATTAAATATGAAATCATATATTATTAAATAAAATTAAATTTATATTTTCGGTTATTTCTATTGCAACCTCATTTTATATTACAACAAATCTGAACAATTCTGAGAAAAGTTTTTACATGAAAATTCCTTTTAATTACAATTTAGAATAAAGAATATATAAAATAGGACTCTTATAATTGTAAAAATAATTGTAAAAATATAGTACAGATTTAAGGGGGTTTGGAATCAGCGTGATAAAAGATGCGCAATCTATACTTATATAATCAATGCAACGTTTCAATGTAACGTTACATTCTTAGACGTGAAACAGTTAAGAACATTCGATACATTTTGACGATTTTTAAGATTATTTTTCCATTTATTTAAATTAATTTTACACCCAAATAGGATAAGAACATAAAAAGATTATCTTTATCTATAATCTTATTTAAAATCCTAATATGCTACTCTTGATAACGAAATGTTAGTTTGAAAAATAATATAGTTTTCTATAATTAGGGAACTAGTTGTGACCGTTACACTATTTTACAAGACAATAAGACAGAATAGTAATTTTTTTGGAAGAGGTGCGTCGTTAATGGAAGCCTTGCGCTGTTTAAGTTAGAGAAACTACGAGAAAACACGTTCACAGGGCGCGTTCACATCTTGACACCATCGGAATTCGCGCTGGTAGATAACAATTTCGGTTTTCTGTACTACTTACATCAAAGTTCTGACTGTTGTTTTTCTGCTTTCTGCTATTCTATCAAGATGAGAACGCATCCTTAGTTTTATGAAGATACATTGGAAATTGCCAATATCAGTATTGGTCCAGTAAATTTTGATCAGGCCAGTGTTAATCTTTGAAATAGCTATCGTTCTCGAAGCGAATGAAACGAAGTTGAAGGCTGAGTTAAATCTCTGCTAAACCACTTAGCAAGCACCATGAGAGAACTTGCTTTGCAATTCCGTTCGTCTTCCCTTCTGATCATCGATCTCATATTAGAGCTAGAAGTGGAACTAACAAGAAGAATAATGAGTTTACACCCAAATAGGTTAAAATGAAAGTACATAAGATTACTTTAAAAACAAAATCTATAATATTCAATTGAACACACATTCATAACTATAATATTTAATATTTAATCCAATATGTAAAACATATAAAAGTAATAATTTAGTAGAGGAGTTATCGATATAGATTTTTTAAAGAGACTCCTTACTTCTTGGAAACTCCCTTATTTCTTGGAAATTAAATTGCTCTTTATTAATACTGATAAAAAACATGATCTATTATGGTTAAATGATTAAAAAAGTAAAAATCCATAACTTAAATATTTTTGATTTGTTTCTATATAAAAGCAGCTAAAAACAAATTTTACAAATGCAAAAATAAAATTCTTACGATTCTCTTTACGATTTTCTTTTGCAATGTAGTTTAAATAATAGTAGATATTATTGATAATATTACATCGTTTCATATATTTGTAATTTCTTAAATCTTTTATTTATATATTTCTCTTTTTTATTTCCCGACATATTTATCTGTAAAATAGATCATAAACTAATTTAATCTTTAGTGTGGAATTATAATGTCAAATAATTTTATTGGAGTTGAAGGCAAGTATTTAAGAAAAAAATCTTTCTTATAAAATTCACGTTTATGTCTTGCGTAAAACACATGAATCAACTCAAATATACATATAAATCCTAAAAAATGTTTTCTATCAAAGTGCAAAATTTTCATAAAAATTCTCGAATACATTCAATTGTAAACAGATGATTTCTATAAATGAATTAAAGAATAGAAATATATTGCATTATTGCCTATCGTGCTAGTTTTAGGGCTTAGCTTAGTTTTGTCAGACGCTTAATTTTTGCTTATTTTACGAAAAAGTTAATTGCAAACAATATTATAAAAATTGTTATATCTGATAAAAAATACTTTCTAATTTGTATTTATGTTTCTAAAGTTTTATTTTTAGCTTTTATATTTAAGAAATATTGTTTAAAAATAAAGTAATATGATGGTAGCGATTTTCTCTATTTTGTAAAGATTTCTTGCAATATCTGTTACTTAAACTTGATAAAATCGTGCGTTGTAAATATATATATGTAATATATTGCAAACAGAACTCAAAACGTACATTTGATCTCCAATAAAATTAATAACGTATAAGATAAAATAATACAAAGTTTACAAAATTTACACTTCAAATATCTTTTATGATATAGTATTTAAATATTTTATGTACATATGAAACAAATAGATATGATGATATAATTTTAAATTTGAAGCATCATGCAGCATATTTGTAAAATTTAATTTATTCATCAATCAAACGTATGTTTTTTAAATCTCGAAGTCGAGAATATGATTGACTAGATCAATTGCGCTTCATTGTAAATGATAATATCAATGTGTTGAAAATACGTAATCATTTTACATAGTACAGATTTGCTCGTGTTGAAACATATAAATTTATCTTCAAGGTTGAACAATGCACAAAGAAGCTGTAATTCGCATTTATAAATTCGTAGACTGCATTTGAGTATGTACGTCATGCGGAAGCAAGCACGTACGCAAACTATCTCCCGAAATAACTTACTAGAGAGATAGAGAGAGGCGCGGAGTTTTCTTTCAGGGTACCTGCTCGCCTCGTGCTTCAGTATTATGCCATAATGTAACGCGACAGATAATAATGTAACGATATGAGTTTCGTCGTCCGACATCTCCGTAAAATTTATACAGTCGTCACGCTCCACTTGCTATATCGCATATCCAATTTGGTCCATCGTCGCTCGCTCTTATTTTCTTTTGAATACTCCGCGTTTTATACAGATTAATTATCGTGCAACACGGAATTTAAAGTGTTAAAATTTAATTGTCCTTTTGATGTAACAATGCATTCAAATTGTTGCATATGTGCAGATCGCGCATAACACATTAATTCCATCAGCATTAATCCATCCTTTCCGCGTCTATAAATTGGACTTTGATATTGGATTATGCGAGACAAGCCTTGAATCAAAACGAGATAAATGTTAATTGTTAAAGATAATAGTGAAATGATTATAATACAACAATGAAATCATAATAACTAATTATTGCTTACATGTATTAACTCGTAATATAAATTTAATATTTGCCATAATATTATATATAGCCATTGCGAATTGTGTATTTCCAGATAAATCAAATGTGTTGGCGCCTTTATGGTCCAGCCGTCATATTGAACATTCGACAGTTTTGGATAAACTTTCTTCTTGTTTTTGTAATTATTCAGCAGAATCATCAGCTATTCAAAAAGAGTAAGGCAGGAGTATCTCACGTTAATATGCAAATTAGCGAAATGTATAAAAAAAGAAAAGGTAATTTAGAATGGAGAAAATTTCTTTTGTTTGCGTTCAGCATAAATTTGAATTTTTTATCGGCGAAAAATCAACTCTCTATTTCGGTACTTGGTGAGGGAATTCCGTGTGACGTGATAACTTACGTAAATTCACATTTCATTGCATT
>Ga0157364_1001343_pt1 | contig 20659 bp, 7 predicted proteins | sample AttsexASBM2_FD_111476 | JGI IMG/M metagenome (GOLD analysis project Ga0157364, IMG submission 111476) | Fungus gardens microbial communities from leaf cutter ant in Ribeirão Preto, State of São Paulo, Brazil - Atta sexdens ASBM2 | ecosystem: Host-associated > Fungi > Mycelium > Unclassified ...
GGATGATTTGTATCTAGCTAAATTTTTAAATACTTCAATATAATCGTTTTTTTCCGTGTACCTAGTCACGTTATACGAATAATGAGTGCTCAAAGGATCTTATGTTATGCTATGCTCATATGATAGTCCTAATAATTAAAATCAAGAAATTGATTTTATATTTATTTTATCAATATTTTTAAGGAAAAAAAATGAGTCGAATAACCTAAGTAATATAACCTAACTTGATTTCATTAAGTCTGACAAATATTAGACTGTATAAAGTCATCACGTTTTCGAAAACGGGGATAATATCAGATAACCTGAACGAACCGGTGAAGTTAATACGTGATCAGAGTTTGAGTGTCGCTCTTGGTATTTTGACCCTCGGCATCCAGTGAACGCGAGCCTACGATCTGCGAATTATCGGTATAGGGGCTTGGAGGAACATCGCGGCGCCCAAATAAACGTTCCAGCGTCGCGGCGGTTCTGCGTGTCACTGAGAGAGCGTCACTTTGAGCCGGTTATCGTTTATGTAACCAGTAACGAGCACGGACTTCGTTAGTGTAAGCGCATTTCACGCAAAAGGTTACTTTGAGCTCGCTCAACGACGATGGGAGAAGTAGGGCGAGGAGAGACTAGACCGGGGATGCAAAGGGGCGAGGGGGAACGGCGAGGGGAATAGGGGGGGATAGATCCCGAGCGCAATTACATTATACACCCTCCCTAATTAGCGGAATTTCCGGCTCGCAACACGACGTGTTGTGTTCGCGGCGGATAAACGAGTCTGAAGTCTAAAATAACGTTGCATAATAAAATTAAACAATGCGAGCGTTGCTGTTAATTAGCGGCGGATTTGGGACGAGATAGAGATTGAAGCACGTGCTGTATAGTCCGGGGATCATTTTTAGCGATTGAGACGTGCGTCATCATGCGTGACACGCTATACAATTCTGTTTTAACTAGAATTAACGACTAATACAGATTTTCTCTGTTATTTCAATGGAACAAATTAAGGTCTCAAATGGAAAATATCAATTTTTTCACATTTTCACAATTTATATCTCGATATCATCACACTTTTAATCGTTATTAGATGAAAACGTTTTATAATGGCATCCTTCTATTTGTTCGAATATTGGATTATTATTCTAATTCCAACGTACATGATGGCTTTCATTGAAAATAATATCTTAATGCACTTATGTAACTAAATATTTATAATTCAACTCTTCGAAAAAAGAGATTCGACCCATTAACGAAATAGAAACGGAAATAAAAATAGAGTAACTCCAAACCAAGAAGACGATAGTGCTTCAGTTTCATATCGGATTTCATCATCGGAAGGACAAAAATTACAACGTCCAGTATTATCAACTTTATCCGATGCTTTCCGCCCTTATCTTTCTTTTATGTTTCTGTTGTTCGTATTTTTGAAAGGACGCTGCACACCATATGGAGTTGTAATGAAATTCTAACACATAGAGCGAAAACAAACATCTAGGGTGTGCGTTCAGAAGTTCAAAATAATGGAAAAGTATAACCAATTTACATGTGCAATTTACATTTGTAAACCTGTTCACAAATGCATCTAGGTTATTGTGAAGTACTCGCCAAATTATCCTGTATATATTTCTTTATATATTATTTTTGTGCTGATAACTCGCACTCTCTACACACTCTAATAAAATTCTCTCGAAACTTATAATAAAATTACAAATAAGATTTCAGCACGCTACTACCAAACTTTATAACCGTAAGTTTACGTTGTTCTCCTAAACGAATCACGATCAACTTCCTTGAGAAACATAGAATCAATTGATAGCGAGAATTTAATAATATTTTCTGATATAAATAAATTAAATTAATAAATTCTGTGACATCACTCAGTTTATTTTAAGATAAAATATCCCACAAACTTCCTTTTACTTATTAAATGAAATTTTATAATCATAATGCATCACGCTATTTGACTTTTAACTGCTTAATTAAAGACTGTTGTCACAACAAGAAATTGCGAAAAAATATAGGAATTTCTGGAAATTTTAATATACGAATGTGTTAGATTTACGGATATTTTGGGGACGCAGCGAGGGGGTGGTTGGCTTTGAAAAAATCCGTGTGACGGGGATGACTTATGCCACGTTTTCATGCGGCGTCGCCAGGACACCTTGCGAAGAGTGAAAAAGGACCGTGCCATCATAAATCAGCACATTAATTCGTAACGAGATTAGTATAATAAATCATCGTCCACACGGTATTTGCATATGCCGTGCATTACTCTCGTCATGTGACCCTCGTCTTCCGGATAGTCGACGTTAAACGTTGATGACGTTCGCGAAGTGAATATCACAATTAATATTCATCTGAGTTTTCCAGAACTTTCGAAATTGAAAAAAAATTGAGTACATTTTTGCACAACTCTATAAATATGCGACATTCGCGAAAATTAAGCTATACATGTTTTGAAAAGTATGAAATATAGGAAGAGATGCGTGTCAGAATAAAAATTTGATACAACATAAAATTTGCGTTAGAGATTCTTTAATTTTTAATAAAAAGTATTTTTAATTTTTAATTTTTAATACATTGGAAAAAGAGTCTGATTGCATTAACTAGAGTTTTAGTTAAAAATGGACAAATCAAAATTTTTGGGTTGAATCTATTATAATTCTAGTTGCTGAGATAATCAGAAGTCTGATCGATCACCAGAACTTTCTTCGTCCGTTTTCATTGAAGTATAAGATAATATTATTTCGTTAATTTCGTTACTTGTTGTCTTAGAAAGTACGTGTATTGACAAAGCAGTAAATTACTCGAAATCGAAAGACTCCCTTACGTCCAATCTCTCTCGGGGATGTTTTTTTTTTTTAAGTACTCGAGGGTATCGTTGGGCGTTTTTCGTCTTTTTCCTGTCACCCAGTAGAAAAGATCGATTCGCTTTTTGGGAGATACAAGCAGCGTCAAAGGGTTAAAGCTTATCGCGTGGGAACTCTTTTACTCCGTTCATTCGCACACCCAATGGAATTAGCCGTCGCTAACCATCCTCCCGTCTACCACCCCTGTCTACCATCCCTGTAGGTCTAACCCGCGCCAATAAGAATGACAAGTGCGCACGCGCGTCCTTTCTTTCTTTGTTCTCTCTCTCTCTCTCTCTCTCTCTCTCTCTCTCTCGCTCTCTGCTTTCCCTCTCCCCCCCCCTCCCTTCGTCCCTCCCTCCCTCTCTCCCGGGATGGCAGTTTCTCCGCCACGATTACCCCAGAAATCTTTCTTCGGCTAATGCAAGAACTGTGTTTCCGGCGGTTCGCCCGATGCTTCGCCTACCTCCGGGGCGGACAAGCACGTACACACGCTGGCGGGCGCGAGCGCGCGGACGATGGCGTGCATTTACAAGTGCGACTTGCCGCAGGGATGAGGAGGGGAGGAAAGCTGGTTAGAAATAGGAGGGTGGACAGCTCCTGCGCGCTCTATAATGCGGAAACGGAGAGAAATATTTGGGCAAAAACAAAAAAGGGCCGGACCGCGCTCGAATTTAGAACGTAATTTACAAACTGTAGAAATTCGAAAAATTTTAAAAGAAGATCATTAATTTCCGAGATTTGATGTTCAAAATATTCTACGGAAATTCATATGCAGCTCAAATGGATTGTATTTCTCATTTCGCGTAAGATATTCGTCTAATTTAATTTCTGTACATCACATGCGTGTAATTAACAGATTGCGGAAGGTAACTCTCTACTCGGTTGGAAAACGGGTTGAAGGGTGTTGCCGACATGAGTCTGTGAGAAACACTCGCATAAAGAAGCAGCTAGTGTGAGAGACGGCCGAAAAAGGTTGTACTACGAGGTAGGAAGAATACTCTGAAAAATTCGATGCTGATACGCGCATTCGATACTCGAGAGGTAGCATACGTGGCACATGTACGACATGAAGGACATGGATTATACGAGGGACGTATAGGATACGCCTCAACAATCTCACATGTCCCATGGGCATGTTCGAAAATCTCATGAACGTTTTTCATATAGATGACAAATAAACGTACGAATATTTCAGAGCTCTACAAGCTCCATAAGGATCACAGTCCTTTCACGTTATAAACTCCGTATAAAATATCCGTGTGTATATATATATATATCTATGATATACTTATCTATTGCGAAATAAATTGATGCAGTAAAGTAAGATATGTAAAAGATATATAAATACATATCAAATAAAATTATGCATATGCGGCCAATACACGCTATATCTCTTGCATTTTGATTCCTAAATTATTTCCCAAAATTTCCGCATAAATTATGCTCCAAAGAAGCTTTATATATTTTCACATCTGCTTATGTATCTGTTTATCCAATCACAAAGGAGAATGTTAAATTAGGATTTTTTTGGCTAAAATAAAAAAGTTCTTGGATGTACAAATGATGTATCATATTAGGGTTACTTAAGCGTAGTCGAGTGGTGTATCATTTATCTTGGAGAAACATCAGGGGAACGTGAAAGAAATCATTATAATATATAATATATATAAATCAAAACAAAAAATCTAAAAGTTGTTAAGTAAAATGTCAAGGTGTCTTTGAAATTAAAAAACAGAAACGACAATGTTAATAAAAAATTAAATAAATACAATAGATAAATGTATTCGTTATATATTCAAAGCTAGAATTCGAAACCAAACAATTATTTATCGAACTCTTCAAACACTCTCCTACAAATTATACGTAAATAATAATCTAATGTTTGTTGCTTAATTTCCAGAATATTTTGATGTGTTACTAATAACTTTTTATGAATAAATGTAACAGTATTGGATTTATTGATTTTTATATTATGATAAAATAATAAAGAAATCATGATTTCTCCCATGTTTCCTCAAGATAAATGATACATCACTTGATTTCGCTTTAATGTGATAGCTCTTTAATATAATATACAAAACTCGTACATCTTAGAATTTTTTCATTTTAGCCGAAAAACAGCTCTAGTTTAACATCCTCTTTTGATAACACGATGTAATGTCGAGAACATCAACATATTAAAGAAAAAGTTAATAGATTATTTGAATAATTTGATATGTATGCTATTCATATAATGGCAAAGAAATCATTTAAATGATCTATTCATATTTCTCTTTTAGAAATCAAATAGCTCGATCAAATGCGCGTTTCTATATCGAACGTGGACAATACTAAATAATTACATGGAGAGAACGTATTTGCTGAAATATTAAAAAATTTATAGATATACACAGATTTAAAAACAATTATTTTAGATTATTATTATTTTATTAGAATTTTGTCAGATCATTAAAATAATTAAAAAACTCAAGTTATAAACAACATTACAAAAAATTTTGATAGTCTAGAAACCAACTTAAGTGTTCTAATTATTTTGATAATTCAACAAAATTATTTTCAGTATTTAACTAAAAATTTTAGATATTTCAGCAAAATCGTATTCTTTTAATATAGGATAAATTTTTAATAATAAAACCTAATTTTGTAAAGAAAATTAAGTTTTATTATTAAATATATATACACTAATTTATATTATTATATATTGTTATATTTACAAAATGTTATTACGACAAAGACATGCGATCTGCTTTACTTAGCCGATTATGATGCTTTATGGTAGCCGCACGTGTGCTACTGCACTCAGCGTTAAGTCCCGGATTTCAATCCCATCGTCGCTGTTTGTTTATTTCACGCGTATGGTTTATTCAGGAGCCTTTGTAAGATGCTCTATGCCGTGTGTCATAACCAAGCGATCGGCGAGATGTACCCTTACGGTTACAGAAAGGTTTCCTCAGTTTCCACGTGTCCTAATGCGAATGCGGTGTTTCTAATTTAATATCTTAAGGACCGGCATTTACCCACGTCAGCTATGCCGGATTAGGTTGTCAGACGCAAGAGAAATACACGCGATTCCCATAATTTACGTCCACATGAGTGACTTTTCACTAAGCAAACCGCTCTTTTCCCTCCGATACAATGAGTTTATAAATCATTCCACGAGATACCTCTCCTTTGATACGACATACCGTAGATCCCCGAAGTCCATAATTTTCCTAATAATTTTACTTAACGTTCGACAGCTGCTGCATTTTGAATTCGCTTTATTGAATTAAAAGGATTTACGAATGGAAAATTATGTAAACAAAATTTCGATTAATTATATTATAAAATTATTTCGATATATTGTACATGTAGGTACAATAATGCAACATTTTTATCCCTCCCGCAAATGAGGGAAGATAATTTTGTTAAAAAAGCCGATAGAATATTACTTGAAAAATTTACGTTTCTACAATATTTTCCATATTGCACTTTCAATATCTATCGCAGGCTTGCGATGCTCTTTATATTTTTACGCAAGTCATAAATATGTCTTATAGAATATGCTCGATGTCTATTTCGCACCGCTAAACGCTAAGAGTGATACACTTTCTTCCAAGTATTGAATAAATGATCATGTCAAAGAGATCTTCTATATCGCCGGCGTTATGCACCGTTGCATATTAATGCGAAGCCCTTTTTCCAGCGTTGTGTTTCTTTATTGCTTTACAATATATGTCGATATGATAAAAAAAGGCTTTCATCGCTGTAATCCTATTGCTTTAGAGATTTTCTATGAATAAGCAATCTTCTTCTTTTTATAAAAATGTCATTGTACTTAAAATACTCTTCTACTTTGTACGGTATAAATATTACGAAATGCACGATACAAGTATAGAACATGATATAATTATAGAATGCGTAACATCTTTTACAACGTTGGAGATTACATAAAACATTTTTCAGCGAGGCTTGATTTGCTAGAAATATGGCACGTCCAACCTTCTTTTGTGTCTCTTTAAACGACTCTCTAAATAATATGGCAAAAGAATAGAAGAGTTTACTCACCGAGAATCTGGCTGAGGACGGTGCGACCATCTTCACCGAGGCACGCACTGCGTGCATCAAACGGATTTGTGAATTGCACGAATGCATAACCCTTGTGCATAGAGATACCTATCAAAAAGATATAAAAAGTCAATTATATTTTGCAGACTTTATAAAATAAATAAATTCGCATGAAAAATATCAATTTTGCTATTATTTTATGCTAAATATATTATTTTTAACGTGCGTTCTTTGTTATTTTTATTATTTTATTTGATGTAAACCTTGTTTTATTTATTTATGAAATATTTTAAAATTTAATACAAGAACTTAATATAAATTCTCAAAATTTATATAAAATAAACATAATGATTGGAAAAGGACAATGTAGCGAATCAGCGCGTTTAATAATATGTTAAAAACTTTTTTTAAACAAATAATATATAATTCTTTGAATAATTATTTAATTAGATATATATATATATATAAATAATAATTATAACAACAAATGTAACAGTAATCAATATTTGTAAGTTATAAACGAGATCAAAAAAGCATGAAAAGTATCATTAATACGTTCGTATAAAAACACGTAGCTTTATTTAAACATTTATTTTCTGATATTAAAATAATTAAAAAAAAATTTTTACAAAATATGGTTTATAGATTTTTTTTATAATGGAGTAAATTTCTATATGAAAAACACATCCAGCATAAAGCTTTCAGTAATGGAAACGATCGAGTGAATCCTTTTAAATAAACCATTCTATGTTTGACATATGAGAGAACTGCAAAAAAATGATTGAAATTTATCAAAAAAATTAAACAAGAAAGAAAACCACATAATTTCTAGGAACATTCGCAAACATTGGAAAAATATGTAATATATTGGTGGATCGTATCGCGCGTAATTCCATAACTACGAACTTTCTCAAGTAACTCTCTTTTTTCCCTTTCTCCAGAGAACTATCCGCGCAAATATATAGAGTAAAATTTTAATTGGATAAACTTCTACCGTGAGCAAAAATCTCCAAATTAAATAACGACATTTCTGAACGATTAAATACAACTCCGGGGAATATTAAACATTTTTGCAAACCAAATTAATAAAAACAAGAGCGCGTTGTTGCCGATCGATTTTGCCCGAGCGGCAAGTCGCACGCGGACGCGACCTGTAATCTGTGTACCCGTAATAACTTTTGCGTGGTTAGCAGCTGACCATGCATGGAATTCATTATGCTGAAACAAATATGTAAATCTAACCTACACGCACTCACACAGATGTGTGCGCACGCATGTACGGGTTAGAATGCAAATACTGTCCGCGCGAATCTCTCCTCCTCGCTCCATGCGCCGCTTCATCGTGAAGCTCAGCGCAAGAGATGTTCATAACTTTCATCGTCGCTATTGTTATCAGCTCATTCTTCAGTACACATAGTTGTTGAATAGAAGAATTTTAAAAAGATCGAACCTTGGCTTTATAATATCACATTCAAAACACTAATAGAAATAAATTGTGTTAGCATGTTATATTTAAGCAGTATTCCATATTTCTCTTATTTTTCTCTTTTTTTATCAATATTCCGATAATGGGGAAAAAGTATAACAAAATCAGACATTACATTTATCAACTATTTTGAGATCAACTATTTTTAGATCACAGATCATTGTTTATTGAAAACTTATTAGTATTTCAAATTTTTTGAAAAAAAATTTTAATAAAAAAGTGTCTGTAATTAAATATGGCATATAATGTTTTCCATGTTTGTATCATAAAATTTTCTTTATTTTATAAAAGTTTAGTTATCTGATTGCCTCGTTAATCCAATTAAAACTCAATCGTGTTGTCTCCAAATAATATAATTATTCTATCTAATTTAATTGAAATGTTCTAATTTCAACATTAGCCGTTCAATATTCGATTTCCTGGATATTCATAAAATAATTAAATTCCCTATTATTTTAAGTATGACTCAAAGCATTCAAACGCTGTTCAAATGTTATTTGCGTAAATTTAGCTTGGCTAATCAATTAATACGTTAATACATTTTAAACATACCGACATCTCTTATTTATGTACGAGAAATTGCAAAATATAAAATCTAAAGTATATAAAAGAGCATACACATTTTCTGCATGTTCGCAACATTATAAAAAGTTAAATAAAATATAATCAGTTAAATAAAATATAATTGTACGATTTAAAAATGTATGTATATTTAAATTTCTGATTTTGTTTTTTAATTTATTAATCATATGCTCGAATTATCATTAAATTATTAATTAAAGATATTAAAAATTCTCATTTTTATAGAAAATCCAATTGGACATAATAACATTATGTAATATAATTTTGTTAATTCTTTGTTATCAATTGTAGGATATTAATAACAAAGTTATTTAAGTTGAGTTTTGTTTAAAATTTGAAAAAATTCAGTATACAATGCGCGTTGTCCTAAAAAAAAATATTTGAAATAAGTTAGTAAATGTTTCATCGTACAGAAGCATATATTTTCACATTATAATTGCCACTAAGATCGCAACTTCACTTAATTATTTCTTTCCGAGTTTTAATTTTTAAGGGGTCGATTGCGTACTTTGAAATGAAATGAAAATTACAAGAGTGACCAAATTCACTAGAATGTTTATAATTTCATTGGTCAACATAGTGAATTTGCAAGCACATTTGTAATTTTCAAGATACACAATTGACATACTGATTTGTCTATACAAATATTTCGCATTTCCCAAGCAAGAGGGTAAATTTATCATGTATTACATAGCGATCCCGTCGATCTCCCGAAACATTTAGCGCTTTGGAGCTCGACTCTCCGATAAAGCACTATATCATCCCCATATCTCAAAGCTTAATCCCACCCCTCACATTTTCACGGCGGCATATCGGTCGAAAGGAGATCGTATCGATCTTCGATCCTCGTAACGTAACTCGTCATTGCCATAACGTTTATTCCGGAATTTAAATCGCTGTCTGCGCGCATGTCATACGTAAGGGGACGGCAACGGTGTTATGTGTGCATTTGTGCACGCGAGACGGGTGCGGGAGTTCGATATCGGCGCTCAAGAGATCGTTCCGCGACGAAATTTATTCTAGTCATAAAAACCGCGATAGCGAAATGCGCGATCGTAAGTGCGAGTATATATGTGCGAGGTGCGGATCGGTTGATACGACGCCCTCCGCCTGTCCTTATTATTTTATTTTTCTGACTTCTAAATATTATTTTCGGATGTGATAGAACCTGTGTGTAGAAGAACAACTCATCGATGTATCATTTTGTTTGTAAACAATATTTCTTAAACAAAAGCTGCAAATAAAATTTTAGAAATACAAATACAAACTATTTAAAAAGTGCTTTCTATCAGATAATGTGACAGTTTTTATAATTTTTGCAATTTTACAATAATTAACTTTTTCGTAAGAGAAACAAAAATGAGCGTCTGACAAAATGGATCCCAAAATTGATGCAATAAAATAAGTAATGTCATATATATAGTAATGTCATATATTCCTACTCTTTTTTTTTCACAAGAATTATCTGCAAAATATCTACAAATGTAAATAAGATTTTCTAGAATCTTTTTACATCTTTATTCTTCATTTTTCATTCATTTATATACATATTTTAGGCTGATCTGTAAAATGCAAACATGTAACGCGATAGTTTCTTGTTTTGAGTGTTTTCTCATAAATAAATACATGATTGCCTTCAGTTACAATAGGACTATTTGACACGCAAACTTATAACGCAAACTTATTAATTTAGCATGGTCTGTTTTACAGATAGAGATATTTTATACACCTCTATTTTATATTTAAAACCATACATTATAAAGAAAATGAAAAAGAAAATAAAAATATAAATAAAGCTAATTTAGGAAACTACAAATATGTAAAACAGTGTAATGTTATATAAATATTACAATATAGCCACTATTATTTAAACTACACAATTTACATAAGAAAATCTAAATTCTACAAATGCAAAAATAAGGATTTTATTTTTACATTTGTAGAATTAATTTTTAACTGATTTTGTAGAAACAAACCACAAATATAAAGTAGCAGAGTTTTTATTTCTTTAATTATTTCTCAGTCTAGTATGCGTAAAGACAATTGAGCTCGAATTCTTTTAATATTTGCGCAAATGTTTTATGTTAATTTCTTATATATTACGTTGACCGAAGTATTCTAGTTCTTATTATATCTAATGCAAATCAGAATTGTTTATAAAGAAATAGTTTGATAAAAAAAAAAACATTTGATTGATTTCGATATCGAAATTATATCCAGACAAGAGCATGCATCAGAAAATCGTTACGGAACTATTTGAAGTATCGTTTTTGCCGTTTGTAGACGTTAATGGTAATGTAATCAGCCACGTGATTTTGCAGAGATGCTTGGAAGATTTCGTTCGGCAAACAAGATCGATTCAAAATTGGTAATTAGATTTTAATACTATTACAGGATCTGATAAGAATAAAAACACAGAATCATTATAAGATATCGGTGTCAAACTCCAAAAAAAGTTTCGAGCAAAAGTAATATCTATTTTGGAAGGATTTATCTTTAATTCTATCAGATATATATATAGAGGGCATTAAAAATTAAATTAAAGCAGATTGGAACTTTTATGTCTATCTCTTCTGATTCACATTATGTATATTATTTTCAAAATTTAAATAAAATTATCAAAAAAGAAATGGAAGAAATTAAATATAAAAAATTTAATAGCAACAGTTTTAATCTCTCAAATTTAAATATATTTAAAAAAATATGAAATAGTAAAAACTTATGAAAGAATAACACCTTATAATATGTTTTTTTAAGAAAGACTGTATATTAAATAAACGAATCTTTAACATTTTTGTTAAAGCAAAATATAAGATTTGTTTACGGAAACTACTGTTAAGGGGATCTTAAAGATGATTAGTCATTACCAATAACTGTATTAAACGGCTCAATTAAAATAACAATATAAATATTCAAAATAAATAAGGGCTATTAAGAGCCAAACGCTGGGAAGCAGTATATATAATTACGTTAAATACATCAATTAAAAATTAAAAGATCAGACATTAAAAATCATACACACTTCATCTGTAAATTGTCATAAGACACGTTATTCAATGTTAATAGATTCCCGCTGAAGATGATCACATTAAAGGTCAAAACGTATGGTTATTGTCAAATTTTTAATGTTTAATCTTTTAATTTTTAATTAATGTATTTAACATAATTATATATACTGTTTTCGCAATTAGAACACTCCAGCGTTTGGCTCTTAATAGCCCTTATTTATTTTGAATATTTGTACAATTAGTCATATTGTAAATAGTACTTACAGACGATATACGTGTAATTGACACATCACTACATATTACTACATATTACTACATATTACTATATCAATATTTCACGCACATATACACGTAAATTTTTGTACAACAATAACGTTTTGATTAGACGTTTAAGTCCAACTTTAAGAAATCCACGTTGTTTCTTCATACAAACTACTAGTCTATGGACTACTATTTTGTAAGTACAGATTGCACAACTTTTATATAAAGAAAATGTTGGTTACGACTCTATAGAGCGTCATATTGGAGAAATGGTAAAGAAGATTGTCAATTTCGAAATTTGTTGTCATTCTCAGCATAGACCTCCACCTCACAGACATGTATTAATGCGTATACTTTAATTCTGGAAAAAGATTTTCGCATCAATGAAAGAAGAGAAAAATAATTATTATATAAATAAATAATTATTATATAAATAAAAAATATATTTAGTCGATAATACAGACGACTTTAGAATCCTCTTAATAACTATTACAGTTTAAACTTTTTAATAAAACTTTTAAGTAATAAAAAAATTGTACGTGATTTAATTAATCGCCTTTATATATAATAATAAAAGATCGAATAAATTTAATTGTGAGAAAGGTAAAATTTGAAATGGAAAAATGGAAATCAAAGTTTGATTTGATAAAAATATCTCTACATAAAAATAGACAAATCCGCTCTTTGTAACAATTATTTGTATTTTCCGTAACTATGTTTTTTGTAAAAGTCGTCATTCACCAAAGTGACAACCAAGTGCCTCGATAACAACAGTACTATGTTGAGGGCCTGTTGCAGTGAATTTTTCCAATGTTTTGGCATTTATATAGAACAAATATCAACTTTATATTGGAAAACTTGTCGGCAGAGAGACTGTCTAGTGTTGTTATCTGGGCATTCGACAGTACAGATTTAAATCATTCTAGTGACGATTTCTTCCAATACAGCTGTGTATAGGATGTTCAAAAAATATTCCCTTCGTTTAAATTCTTTGAATAACTATAAAAATTGAATTTTTCATAACCAAAAAAAATTGATTGCGCTTTTTCTTTTTTGATATTAAATATATTTTTTTTAATGCAATCCACTTGTCGCTTCTCAACATTTTATTGACCAGTCAATATTTTTTTATTAAAAAAGATTTCAAAAACATTTGTCTCAAATGACTGTATCTTTATGATTTAAATTATATAAATATATATTTTATTAAATGTATGTAATTTTGCGTGCGTGCGTGCGTGCGTGCGTGCGTGCGTGTGTATGTGTGTGTGTGTGTGTGTGTGTGTGTGTGTGTGTGTGACATTAAATAATATATATGTACAAAGTTTATTAGAAATAATTTATTTTAAAAAAAATTACTTAATTAAAAAAAATTATCAATTTATAATTATTAATTAAAAAAATTTGTCCAGCTCTTTTATTATGGCGAAATATTTAAACTTAATCACTTATAGAATTATCAATGTTTAAATGTTGGTCAAAAAAATCATTCTTTCAAATTGATCCATTAGTACTTACAGTTTTTACTATACGATAGTAATTATTGGTTTACAATTGGTTACAAATTATTTAGGTTTAAAGATGTTTATTAACAGCAATATTATTAAATTGCTTGTCAATTTAATTTGTAATGTTACTAAATAGTTCTATGATTTTCGTTTTTCAAGATCAATGATGATTTCAGCGCGCAGTTTGCAAAATTGAATATGTATATAAAAAAATTCACATTAAAATATTTAAATATTAAGATATCCAGTTTATAGTATACATTTTCTCGTTATTTAGTTATATTATTTATTCATTATCCAAGTATTTGTTAAACAAAAGCAAGATAGAATTGTTGTGAATTACTACGGAAAGAAAAGTAGCTTTATTGAAATTTTTTTTTAAATATCCAAAAATTTTGTTAGATACAAATTTGAAAATAGCTTTATTAGACAACAACAATCAACATAATTATGTAAGAAATTCAAACATAATGATACTGCAAAAAATTTTAATATTTAATTTAGCAGCTAGCTTGAATATCCTACATAATTATCTTTTTGGACCTTGGTCCAAATTATTTTCAAATCTGTATCTAGAACTAAATTTTTACTTCAGCAAAACCATATATTTTTATACGCATTTAATAATCTGTCTTCGTTTTATTGTGTAAGAAAGATATAAAATTACACGGAAAAATTACTAAAATGAGAGCGATCTTTGTTGAGGATTTCGTTTTTAAATCGAATTTCAAACGGAAGCAATTCTCCAGAAAGCCGGAGAGTGTATACATTTTCGCGTTAAACGTTGTTTGTAAAAGAGATATTCGATTCGTAGAATTTGTAATTTATCTGCTATCGCGCATTGCACGCGGCGTCGCCTCCGTACAGGACGCGGCTTATCCTTCGTATCGGCGTCCCTCTAATCCAGAGAGCGCCTTAATTCCTGCAAGGACGAAGTTGCCCTTATTGTCTTCGTCCTTTATTGAGAAAGTAAGCTGTTTATCGGCAGCTAGCAGCGTTCCTTGTAATTTCGACATCCGACATTTGAAATTGCGATTTTGCTGGACAGACCGGGGTGGGATAACTTCCCAGTCCGGAGGATATCCGGCGATGTACTTGGCGAACACCAATATCACTTGCGTCGACACGAAACTAATTTTGCAGCATTCTTCATTCTTATTATATCCCGTTGGTTTATTATATTATTTATTGTACTAGATATTCACCCTTTTTATATTGAACTTAATATGTAAGTATAAAGTGTAAATAGAGTGAGTTAGAACAAATAAAAATTGTATCCTTTAACTAATTTCTCAAATAAACATTGCTTTAATCAAATCTTTATTTGAATTATAACTTTGAATGTTTTGAAAAAATTAACTAGATTTTATAAGTCTGTTATTAACATTAAAGTTGAGATATTTTTGTGCTGAATTATACATGGAAAAAAGTTTTGTCAAAATATCTAAAAATTTATCTAGATACAGATTTAAAAATAATTTTGTTTGAACAATCAAAATAATTACGTAGGATGCTTGTTGCTAGAATATTTTAAATGCATATAATATTTTTGTAGCATTACTTATCATACTTAAGAAGACTACGTCATTATTTTGACGATCCAAAATTATTTTCAGATCTGTATCTATAAGCTAAAGTTTTAGATTTTGGTTGAAAAAAGATTTACTTCGACTACAAAATCCTTTTTCGACAAAAACTATCCCTTCCGTGTAATAAATAGTTTACAATATAGATTCAATAAAAAGAGCGAGAGATTTGATGTTATCTTGATCGTCGATCATGGCCGACCTCACATGGTCATTCTCGATTTATCATCGTTCGTCTATCTATCACTTCAGATCGCAATCGTAATTTTGTTCCCAAGAAGGGACAAGACCCCGCAGAAAAATGATTTTCCGGGATAACAAACCCTGCGATTGCGAAGTAAACGAGGTTACGGCTTACAAAGGAAGAGAAGGCAGCGGCAGTCATCGTGCCGTTCCTCCTGAAACTAGAGACCGACGGATATCCAATTCGAGCTATCGAAGGTCAAGTCGCCGTGGCACAAATTGCGTTACCGAGATCCTATTTTCCCGAAGCCCCGCTGCCCCTTCCACTATTCTTCTCGATGCAATTTTTCCGCGCCGGATAATAAGTTATTCGATCGCGAATTATCGAATGTTATCAGGCCGTCGATTTCTCACGCGATTCGATTTATCGAGAATGCCTCAGGAAGGATCGAGAACATTCGGAAATAATCAAATGGTTCTTTCTTTTCGCACAATAATCGATTTTTATCTTTCTTTCGTCGCTATCTTATTTTTATTAATAATCGTGGGCTTTTTTAAATTCAGAAAATAAAGTAGCTCGCAGGATTAACGTTCGCGCTCGTGTGCGAAAGGATTGCGAAGAAATTATTCCGATGGAATCGCCAGGCTGCTAAATTTCCGCGAAGTATAATTGAAACGAATTAAGATGCAGGGAAGATAAATGAAATCAGATAACCCACCGATCTAGATATGGATTTGCTCTTTATAAAGAGACACATTTGATCCTAAATGCAGAAAAAATATAGATTTTAATAATTTAAATAAAATTCTTTTACTTATATACATATATTCATAATATCACTTTGCAAAAGCATGGAACTTTTTACCGATTTTTAAATTATTCTTGTTTTTAAACAAGATATTTTTAAGCTTTTCGTTCTCCACGATCTATTATTAAGCATATTTTTCAACAGATATTTTTGACCGGTATTTTTTAACATTTCACTTGTTAGCTACGTTTTTATATAGTTTGCTTTTAATTGTTCTATTTTTCGTGTATTCAGTTTGAAATATATATTTTATAAAAATTTGTATGCGGAACTTTTGGTAGTTAATCTTTAATGACTTTATCTCACAATCAGTAACTTTATTTTTATCAGAAATAATTTTTATTATTAAACTTACCAGCCAGGCGACCATAGCGTTGGAACATTCGTTCCACATCAGTCTTGCTACATTGAAATGTATTCAGGTTTCCGACGAAAACGCGTGAATTCACCGCCTGTGGGTCCTGCGAATTAGTCTGGTTGCCCACTTTGCTCATCTTCATCGCCTGAAAACATCAGAGAAAAAGGAGAATTCAAAATTTAGTTCTCTTTCTATATATTTTAAATAGTAATGAAATGAAAAGCACAAAAAAATGTCAACATTTTCACAAAGTCCACGTAAAATGACGACTATAAAGATCATTTTAGCAAAAAAATTTTTAATTTATAATAAATACATATCTAAAGAATATTTATTCAAGACAGAAATAACGTTCATAGTATCTTCCAATTAAAAAGAAAAATATTGAAGATAAAAGTTAATCTCACACAGATATCTAAAATGGAATCTCAAGCAAATTAAGATGCGATATCAATCTTCGTTATTCAGAAGCACTTAGGTTTATTTAATTAATTTAACACAGATGTATATTCATTTTCACATTGTCATATTATTTTTTAGAATAAAGCTGAAGAAATGAGAAAAAGGGAGAATAATGGATTAATTCAATTAATCGGCACAGGCATCGATTAATCCCACAAAAATAGTCGGTTGCCACTAACGATCTCGTTAGTTTTACGCGTTATTTTACGCAAAAGTAGAAAACGAACTGTTGCACAATGGAATTGCGAGGCGTTAATTAATCCACGATGCGCCAATTAGCGATCGCGAATGTCCCTTTGATGCTAGAAAGCTACACATCTGCATGTATTGTAATCATCGTTGTCATTACTATTATTATCATTTGTTTTATTTGCTTTATATCCTTTACTTAGATACATATACCAATCGTTGAACGATGGATTTAGATCTGCATGTATTGAATTAATCTTAAATGACTAAAATGCATCGTATAATCTCTCGCAACATCTAATATATAGCTACATATCTATATTGAATTTAACCGATTAATACATTTAATGATGTATGCGCGAACACGCCATATATATGTATACCATCTTATCGCAATGCTGAAGATGGATATAACCATATCGAATTGAATTTAAAGGAAACGGAGTATACGATTAAGGTCACAGCAAAGCCATTACGCATAATCCAGTATACCACTTAAGGGCTTAAACAACATTAAATTGACATTTATCGGTAATAATAATTAACGTAATAATTATCATGGATCATATGAATGTGCGGATTTTTCAACTAGGTTGAAATCCTCAATAAGTATTCCACGTTATTTTTACAACACATCGCGCATAACTTCGCTGTCGCTCGTCGCACGAATCCAATTTGTAACTTTGATTGCTTGCGACGGAAAAGTTTATCGGGAGATCATCAAAAAGCTCGCATCACCGATAAACGAGAAACGATTATCGATTTCACAGGTGTATCAGGACGGCGATTGACACCGGCACGACGCCAATATATACATGTATTTATTAAAGAGTTGTTCTCCATAAATATCGACAGTTATACGGGATAGCCCAGAGGTTTGGAGCCGATATTGGCTTGCACGTCAAAATTAGTAATCGACGCGTCGGCGAATTTAATCGACGAAGAATTGTCGTTTCGCTTCCAATTTTACGACGCAGAGTGAACCCGGTAATATTAGCCTCTATTAAAGCAATAGCGGACGTTTCTAAAATGTCTGACTAAATCTTACCATCATAAAATTTAATCAGCTGATTACTTCGATGTGTCGTAAACATAAGTCATTAAAAGCTTTTTGATTAGATATTAAAAGTCGCATTAAATAAATTTGCATTGATAATTTCAAGATTTAATTATTGTTAAATAAAGTAGCTTTGTGATTACTGAAAAATATCGCAAAATAACGTTACGTTTAGTTGTTTCATTATTGGAGAAATTAAGATAATTTAAATTTGTAGCGCACGATAATCCCAATCACCTCGGCACTTGGCAATGATTCTCGTGGCGGATTTCTAATTACGTTCTAGTTGGACTGGACTAGAATTCAGCTACCACGTCGCCCGTTATTTACGGCGCGAGCCAACCCAAAGGTATGCCCACTATTTGAAACGTTAATTGTTCTTACGTATTTCTTACACAAATATTCATGAAAACATATTTTCTCAAAGTAGAGCCATATTGAATTGTGATTTGGAAACTGTAGAAATTTATCCTTTTGAAATAATTATTTTACGAATAGAATTTCATTTTTCCAGATATTTATTGTAATACACATTTTATTAAATTAAATGTAGAAAAACAGTTTTTGTAAATATTTGTTAATCAATATTTATTTTTATTTTGTTTTGATTATAACTGGCAATACTGTATAACTTTTTCACGCTCTCTCCGCAACTCATAATAAAATGGAATTGATAGAAATGATTTGTTTTATTTATTTGCAGAATTTTTCTCCCATTTATCCAAAAATACAAAAATACATATATGATATACAATATTCTTAAAAAAAACTCCTCAACTATCTATAATTATTATTTTTTAATAATTTATTTATTTAATAATATATTTATTAATATATCGGATAACTTTTTAATTACAATTTATTAATGCTTTTTATTAATTTATTAATCGATTTTGTGATATCTATCCATAGAAGATTTCAAATTTATATTACGCACAATAATGCGATCGTTATTATTAGTCAAAGTATCTTTTTCTCTTAATTTTATTATAAATATCTATTTTATATATGACTTTGTATTGTAAAATAACTAAAATTATATTATTATCATATGCTGATTATAGCTATCATTATTATATTAAAATCAACTCTTGTCTTACGACGACGTAAGTTCTGGAAAGGACGAACTTGGAGGATTATTCATAATTTATGTTAAGAAACGAAACAAAAGCTGCAAAAGCTGTCGCATAATTTTATTCTACGGACCGTCAAAGTTTGGACGTCTCGATAATTTCCTCTCTTGCGGATTTCCAAGTGGTTTCAACTTCTTCAGCTCTTTAGATATCCATAGAAACTATGTGCCGCAGATATCGGAATAAAGTATTGACACTGACTGTCTTCAAAATTCGGCAAGTAGCAAAAAATAATTCATAAATATCATATCGCTTTGAGCCATTTTATATTCTAAATGATTTTATTAAACTACTTTAGCAATATTAGAAAATTTAATGAATGATCAAAATATTATCGTGTGAATTTCAAATCATGCGAATCTCTTCTAAGATCCGAATATTCAAATAACAGAAAGGACAGGTGTATTTTGGTTTAGCTAGAATTAAATCACATCATTTTGAGGTTTCGATTAAACCGAATTCTCGATGTATTTGATTCTATCTTGCGCTTTGTGGTTACGCCATTTCAATAAATCATTACCATAGCTCATACAATAGAATACTACAAGCTCTCCGAAAATAACTAATAACAATAGCTCATAATGTATAAATTTGGTTATTAAAAATTTAGCTGAGTCAAAAGATCAAATGAACTTTGACTTTTTTAGTAAAACTAAAAAAAATATAGAGGAAGCCCCAAAAAGCGAATATGTTTTATTTTTGCTTATCTATCTGAGATAATGCTGTGAATCTCTAATCGTTGAAGGAATGACTGAAAATGCAAAACAAATATGATTGCGCTCGTTCATTGACAGAGAAATAAAAGAAATTGTGTGTTTTCTTGCGATTTTCGCTAAGGTACATAGCTTAATTATTAGCAATAATTATTTCTTAATCAGTGTGAATGATTTTTTTATAAGAATTCTCTGTCTTTAAAGGTGTATTCGAGATTAAAATTTTTCACTTGTTGCTTAAACTTATTTTAGCCTTTTCAAATTCATGCCAAGTTTCTTTGGGCAAAGTGGCTCATCCTCTTTACCCGGTATATGATTGCACTGAAAATACCAAGAAAACAGAGAAAACAGACGATCTTTTGAGCGAACGAAATGCATTGTTTACATTTCATTTTTTTTTCCACAACGCAGTATGATGTGTGTTCTGAAGAATACAC
>Ga0157364_1001344_pt1 | contig 20652 bp, 9 predicted proteins | sample AttsexASBM2_FD_111476 | JGI IMG/M metagenome (GOLD analysis project Ga0157364, IMG submission 111476) | Fungus gardens microbial communities from leaf cutter ant in Ribeirão Preto, State of São Paulo, Brazil - Atta sexdens ASBM2 | ecosystem: Host-associated > Fungi > Mycelium > Unclassified ...
GGGGGGGAACCCAGGTCCATTATTTTTTTTGTAATGATTACTTTAATAGAGACATCGAGTTCTTTAAACAAAAGACTTTAGGTGATATCATTTGATTTAGCGATAGAAGGGTAGTTTATATAAGGGTATTTTAAAGGAGCTAGATTACTAGGATAGAGGGACGGATTAAGGTTTAGTGTGATTTATAGGTATGTAGGTAGTTTACCTTATTGAAAAATTACAAGTTAGATTTTATCAAAGATTAATAATAGTATAAAGAATTTATATAAGATAGATAGGGAATTTAATAGGAATGGTAAATGATAGCAAAGAGGAAGTCAAAAGAGGTAAGAGGTATAGGAATGAGTAGTATAGTAGATAGATGAGTGGAAGGAGTATATCAGTTATGAGTAGAAGGTGGAATATAAAAAATATATATAAGACACAAACATTTTCGGATTTAGAGATAAGGATGAAATCAGCACGATGGTAACGCATATCTAGTAAGTAATTTATAACAGCCCTTATGTGAAATCTTGAAAGTGAGGTAGGAAAATGGTTTTCAAAATAAGCCACGAATAAGTAATGCAACCAACTCCAATGTGTCATAAAGATGTAGTGAATGAAATGATAAAATCTGGTAATGATTAATTAAGGAAAATAGTCTTACACATATTAATAAAATAAGCAAGGAGGGTAAATATTGGCAACCGTATGTAACAAAGGATTAAATGGAATCGAGGAGAATGTAAAGAAGAAAAAGGAGGGAATTTAAAGAGCCAAAATATCAGAATTCAGATATGGGGATTACAAGATTATTAAAGGGAACGGATAAGAAAAAAGTGGTAAATGAGGAAGGAAACTAACAAAATATATTATTTCCAAAAGAGGGGGTGGAACTGAAATAAGATATAAGAATATGTCCTATTAAAAAGGGTGTCAAGTTCCTAGTATTAAAGATATCCCGAAAGCGTTTTTAAACAAAAAGGTACAAAGAGCAAAGTGGTGATAAATAAGCATGGAAATAAAGGAAAATTAAAGGGAAAAATGTTATAGCAAATAGGTGGAAAGAGATAAATAGGTAAAATTAAATTTTAAGTTAAAGCAGTGGTACACTCTTTTTGGGAAATTGATGCAACGGGTAGTGATAAAACAGGGAAAATAAGGGATAGTCGATGCAGTAAGTAAATACAGCGTAAAAGGAAAAAATCCATCCAAACACAAATGAGTGTGAGGAATTGAAACAGGAAGGAATGGATGTAGTAAAGCGAGTGGTGGATTTAAAGTTAAGTTAAAATCTAGGAAAAAGCCATACATTACTTAAACTAGGTAGAAATAAACAAATGGGAAGAATAAGAATAGGAATAGTAGGATAAAAATGGGTGTTAAACAATTTGACGGTAAATTTAGATAAGATAAAGTTAAAAATATAAGCAAGTATGTCCAATATGGTATGAAAGTCTGCATAACGGATAAAAATCGAATAAGATCACATAAAGCCAGATAAATAGGGTGGGAAATACACTGTTTCAAACATACAAGCCTTACATCAAGTATGCCAGATTATCATAACACAAGCAAAGAAACAGGGAGTGAAAAGGTAAAAATTAAATACAATATCAAACGAGGCATGAGCAGATAAAAAGCGTGTGTTTATCACGAATAATTGGATGAGTCGTATGCGTTTAAAGTCGCAGTAGATAATTAGTGGTACAAAGCAGCGATGGGGTAGCTATTCTAACTAATTTAATTTAACTAAAATATTTATATAAAGTTGGTAAATCAATTATAAAATAAAAATTTATACAGTTACCTAAACCTACACAATTATTATATATAACACTAATAAGAAGTAATACAAAGTGTAACGCATTATACAGTAAAGGATTAATAAGTTTTTTAAAATAAACATTCAAATAAAACTTGTGTTAACACACCAAATATTTCATGTAACATCTATTAATGACAAGTCTTGAATAAAATCTGTGTAAGGTTAAAATGGAATTAAAATCTGGTTATCTGTTTAAATATTATCATTATTTACATAAATTAAGAACAGTGTGTATCATAGATAGGATCATTAATTGGTTATAATTTAACTAATAAAGTATAAAAATACTATTCAATAATTTTCTATAGGTAATTAGTAATTATTCAAAATATTCCAAGTTATTGTAAGTTTACAATGTGTCAGGTTTATAAAGTTATCCTAAATTTTTAATTATTAACTATAATAGTACTAAATTAAACAGTTTGCTTCAATTGATATAAATTAACAATGTCTAAATAAATTTTATTGTTTTAAGTGAAGGTAGAAGAATGAGCAGTGTAATATATTATATTAATAATAGGTAAATAAACCTCTGAGTTAGTTAAATTAACTGTCAATTAAAAATTGATGTGTATACAAGTATATCAATAGTTACAAAGGTTAGTAAAAATCGGATTACAATTTAAGAAAAAGTTATCAAATAGTTTATATAAACTGATCTCATCAAGTTATAGGGTATTAGGGAATATAATATATAAAGAGTATTAAGCGTATAAATTCGATAATGTTAAATGTATAAATATATTTTAATTTCTTTATTTTTAATATTATATTTAATAATTCTATTTTGCTTTCTATACCAAATTAGGAGTGAGTGAAGAGTTAAATATTCGAATTAAATTTTATTATTTTCTATATTCGTATAAATCCTTTTACTTTTTATGTATATTCAAATATAAGTTATATCTTTCTCTTTTCCTTGCTCTCTTTATTTTTCTATATCTTCCCTATGTATGAGGTCTTCTTTTCCCTTGGTAAATTTATTAATTTTCATTATCCAATTGAGATATAATCTTATATCATATCTTTAAATATATAGGATATATTCCGCTATTGTGTAGTTTTCTTACGATTAGATAATTTATCTTCATTTTCATCTAATTATGCTTTATTTATCCATTCTTATGGATGGTCCATACCAGTTTATATAATCTATCTCCTATTTCAATAATTAATTTAGTTCTATTTATTCCTGTATTTTCACTTGAATATGTATTATATAATAAGGTAACAATGTATATAAAACATATACTAATTACTCTTTAATTTTCTAATTAATTTAGAATTAATAGAATATCGCATCTTTTATGAATAAGATAGGAAAGATAGTATTATTAATAAATGAATAAGTATTTCTTGTGTTTTATACATAAGTTAAAGCCTTAATGCAATAAGATAAAATAATTATAAATCGAATAAATAAGTTTATTTAATAAATAGTCCTTGCATAAAGTTTTACTTAATAAATTAAGTTAATTAGAACCTATTATTTAAGGGTCTATGTCCTTTTCTAATCTTAGTCTAGTATAAATAATCGTCTAATCTAATAAGATATAATGTAGTATTGTATTAGTGTGTAAGTTAATTTATAATCTACCTATTTAATTAAAATTTATATGAAATTAAAGACGTCTAGTCGAGTAAGATAATTAATTTAAAATAAATAGTAAATAAAGAGGAATAGCCGAATTAGATATAATTAGAGTTATATAATTTAAAAATATAATTATTACAGCAGTCTAGTTTATTTCAAAGAGTATGAAATTAATCCTTTAATAAATTATTAACTAAAAACTAAATCTAGGTATTCACTTTATCTCAAAATAGGTCTAGTCAGTATAAAATTACCAGTGTCTTAATAAAGTATATAAAATATAAGTAAATCTATACTAACTTCTTAAGTACTAAATACCAATTTTACAAGGTTAAATAACACAGATTTACTAAAGTAAGGTAAGAAAATTTAGTAAAATAAAGTAAGCAAGATAAAGATGCAGGGAAATATTAGGTGAAGAAAAATTAAAAGGAATAGAATACGCAAGAAAAAAATAATCCTTATATTCTAATTAAAGTATCGAGGGAACAGGAAAATACTTAATTTTTCCAAAAAGATAAGGAGGATGCATTAAGTGATGGTAGATAGGTTATTTCATAAATAGAAAGTAAAAGTTCAGATCATTGTTAGATGATTTAATAAGAGTAGGAGATTTATTCATTTTAATTCCATTGAAACAGATTATATAAATAATAATTATAACTATAATAACACTAATGTTTATTTTAAATAAATTTGTAAAAATTATATTCCATTGTAAAAGGTCATAGATTGAGTGTGAGTTATGTATTAAACAATAATTTAATTGGACATAATAAATGTAATATTACTTTAGGGAAAGTCTATAAAATATTATAATAAACTATAGAGATAGTGATGTAAATATTATAAATAATATAACCAAGCAAGTTATTTTCAAAATTAAAAATAGATTTAAAAATCTTAATTAATATACAAGGATGTATAAGTAATAGGGTTTGCTTCCTTTGTTGCCAGTCAATAAATAAAATAAATTATTGAACATTAGGTTTAATTTCCTATAAATAATAAAATATAAATCCAAAAGTATTAAAGGGAATAAGGTAAAGTCCTTCAGTAGCTTCATTAAAGAAATAACATAAAATCATATTATAAATATGGTAAATCTTAAATCACTAAAACTAATCTATATAAGCATAAGTGCATAAACAAAAGTCTATAAATTAAATAATAGTTAAAATAAGATTCACTTAAGTGGAGTCCAACCTTAATCGTAAATTAACATTATTAAAGGAATAAATTAAGCGAGGGAGTAGCACACCTAGATTTAGTTGAGATTATGAGTTTTATCTTCTAATTAAAAATAAGGTTAAATAAGGGTGGGAAAGGAGAAAAAATTTAGTGGAGAGGTCTATTAAATAAATAACAACAAAACAATGCCTTACAATTCTACTAAGTATTCAAATATTGATGATAAGAAAAATGAAAATTTATATAAAAAAGGTCAGTATATACACATCAAATGAATATAAAATTATAATAAAAATATTGATTTACAATATCTATGTAATAGTTTATATATATGTTTATATAAAAAACAAGAAATTTTCCTAATTTACAATATTTGTTTAATTAAAATAAAGATATTGCCACTATTTCTAATAAGTTAGGTATTTCTATACCTTTTCAACATAAAAAAAAGATTTACTTAATTTAAGTATTTAGTTATAAAATAAGTTTAATACTATCAAAAAACTAGAGTTTTAAGACCTAATTTAGTTAACTCTTTAAATGCAGCTAGTTTAGCTTTATTAATTGAAATTTAATTTAAGGAAGATAATCATAAAAACTTTTTTGTTTGTTTGTTTTTCTGTTCATGATTGTTTTGCAGTTACTTGTAATAATGTTAATTTAATAGCAGAGTTGTTGAAATTAAGCTATTACAATATATATACTACAAATAATTATCTATTGAATTTAGATGACAATTTAAAATTTATCTTAGCTCATTTCGTATAAAAATTTAAAGTAAAAATTTAGTGTTTTGGAAATAGAAAAATAAAATTTAATTTTCCAGATGTAAATAAAGTATTTAATCCACACTATATTGATTTTAAGAATAGTTATTACTTCATAAATTAAATATAAAATATACTTAAAACAAAAATGTTAAATTATTTTTTTAGACTTAATGTTACATTAATGTAGCCTAACTAGGTCAATATTATCGATTATTGAGAATAGGTCTTTTTTTCTGGACGAGTGATGAAGAAAAAGTTTAAAAAACGGAATAATTATGATGATTCTTGGAGATAATCTTTACATCAGTCTGACAAGAAAAAAGGTAAATTTAAATTTTCATATAAGATCAATATGGATTCAGATAAATAAGAGTTGTATCTAAACCGCTTAAAACCAAATTGGTAAAAAATTAAATCGGTATCAACTCAAGATATATACTTCTATAGTTCATCAAATGTAAAGGTACAATTCTACGCCCAAAGGTAAAAGTTTTTAGAAACTAAAGTTGTCACTATTATAAGTAATAGCAAAAACAAACAAGAAAGAATTATATGATATAAGTATATATATATTATTTTTTTATATAAATAGGATTTATAAGTATCCAGCTAATGAATGTATCGGAGTACCTACTCTAATTAAAATATTTCTCCCCTTTAAGAATAAGAATTAGAAATGTGTTTTTGTTTTATTTGTTTGTTTTTATAGAAAATAAATGCTTTAGTTGATAAAGAGTTATTGCATATACAATTAGCGATAAAATTTATTATTTATATAAATTACTTGTTCTATTCAACAAAAAATTATTTACTTTTTTATTATTCGTTAACATCTTTAGCTGAAAGGTAAAGCGTGTGCCTTCGAAGCATAAGTTTATTGGTTCGATTCCAATAAGATGTTTTGGTTTGTTTTTTTATTATAAACCCTTGCCTGTTACTTAGCAGAAAATAAATAAGCTTATGATGGCGATTAAATCCTTTTTTAAATAAATCTAAAAAGAGTAGGGTGGAGTTTTGATGTAAATCAATAAGCATGGGAAATAAAAAATAATATTTATTAATTAGCTTATACTTCTAGAGTAAAATTTGTGTTGGTTTAGCAAGAAAGAGTAGTTTTTTGTTGTTATAAACTAATAACATTTAATATAATATAATTTAGGAAGCAGAACTCGAGTGGTTGAGTGTCCCCCTTTTAAGGGGAAAGTTCTGGTTCGAGCCCAGGTGTTTCCAATTTAATATTGAAGAAGTAGCCAATCCAATTTTGATTCTTAGCTGCAATTGACATTTCATACCTTTATTTTTGTGTGTCTTTTTTATTTAGGGAAAATAAAAATTAAGTAAAAATAGTATTGGTAAGATAAGGGTAAAAATTAAAAGTAATCAGCTGTTTGGATAGGTATATAAAATTAAATTAAATGACAAAAAGCAGAAATCCAATCATTAGATATAATTTATATGTTTTTTTAATTACTGATTGCTGTATTTTATTTGTTTTTTATAATAAATTTTTAGTTAATTAAACCCTTTAAATTTGCAATTATTACAATTACCTTGGTACATTTTGTGTAAATTTATCGTTGATCCTGCCTATAAAAATATAATCATTAAGATGACAGTATAGTAGCCTGTCTAACCATAGTTAGGAAATAAAGTTTTTTGGTTATCTTTTGTTTTTTGTTTTGTTTTATTTTGTTTTTCTATAAAGTTATAATAATAAAATTATTTAATTTCTTTTTTATTATCAAATAGTTAATTTTAAATTAGTTGGTCTAAAAGAGAATTAGGATATCTAAAACTGAATTATTTTGATTAATTAAAAGTAATTAGGAAACTCAAAAGTATGAAATAAGGTATAATTTATAATAAATAATTATTTAGGTAAAACTTAATATATTAATAGTATATAAGAAAAATGAGAAACTTTTAATTATTAAATAATTGTAGAAATAGAAAAAATAATTTTTAATTATTAAATAATAATAATAGTAAAAAGACCTATACCTGTACTTAAGAATATTTAGAGAAATCAGCAAAATATACATAAACAGAATCTGAGTTATAGATATACCTAACCCACTATTTGATTTTCGAGAATTTTTCACTTACTTTATCTTCATCTTTTTTACCTAATAAAACAAAATAGAAAATCTAATTTAATAAGTTCAATTAATAGAATTAGTCCAAAAGCTGATATAGTTTAATAGGTTAAAACTTACCATTCATGACGGTAAAATAAAGGTTCAATTCCTTTTTTCAGCATTATAAAAAAAACAAATAATTAATTATTACAAAAATAAAATAAAAAGTACGGTAAGTTCGATCTCATAAAAAGCTTTTTAAATAAAAGGCACAACTAATAAAAACTAGTAAATAAAATAATAAAATTTAATTTAAAAAAATAAGTTACTTAATTATTTAATTGGTTAAATAGCAGAGTTTTATTATTTAGTAATTATAAATTAAGAACAAAGTGTTAAAAACTGAAATTACACTAAATTTGTTATTTTTAACGTGTACTATTGCATATATAATTATACTGTATTATATTATATTATATTATATTAAATTATATTAAATTAATTAATAATTTGTAAATAGGTTGTTGTTAGATACCCTACTTTAAAATCATGAGTCATTTTAATTAAGGAAAAATGAAAAAGTTAAGAAACACTCATTGTATCTTTTAATTTATTGCGGGTTTATATTATATTTTACTTTAGCTAGTTATATCACTGGTTATAGTATGTTAAATATTATTTTTTTTTTAAGGTTGATGTAATATGCTTAAAGTAATTATATTATTAATAATATTATATGTTTTATTTAGGTTATTTTGTTGATGCTACATTTGATGTAGATTAAATTATAAAAATATTTTGAATTGTTTAATATTAGCCGTTTTGTATATTATGCTTAAATTATCATTAATAAAAGCAAAATCATGTAACATCGTGCTAGTGTTCTAAAATAAATATTATTAGTGTAATTAATTAACATAAAAAAAAACATAAACCTACTTATCTAAACTATAATAAAAATATTAAATTTGTAATAAAAAGTAATTATTGCTTAATGTTAGTCACTATTATTTAACATTTCCACATAATTTTATTATGTTCTTCCCATTAACTAGGCCCTTTTCTACAAAATTTATTCCTTTCTTTTATTTTACTATAATAGTATTCAATTCTTTTTCCCACTTCCCTGGTTCAGCTTAAGGGTCTGGTATTGGTTAAAATTTTACCCAACGAATAATAAGGCCTTATTAAATTAAATTTAGTGATCATTCGCCGCAATATTAAGTTTATTAGGAATAGGGCGAGTCTTGGCAATCTGATCTATCAACTTTCTTAACGTAAGGTTGTAAGGAACTCTTAATGAGACAGTTAAGGATTGACATTAAACCATCGATTTCACATTGGACTTCTGCAGCAGCGAATAGAATATCTTGAGGCGTAACAACCCGATTGCTATATTAGATATATAACATATAATAATGTTATGGTTTTTATACCTAAATTAGTATACCGTATTACTAAGCGAACACGAGTAAAGGGTAGCGCACTACCTATTTCTTTAGCATAGGTTGAAATCCACCTTTTAAATTAACTCATATAATTATTCTAATATCCTCAAATTTTCTACGATATTTATTTCAAATAATTGAAAGCTGTTTAAATATTAAAATAAAGAAATCAATTTTATCTTGACTTACAAACAATTTAAAAGTCTAGGTCAATAATTTATAGAATATCTTTAACAGAGCAAATGTAAATCGTCGTACTGAGACTTATTTGTTATTATAACATTTAGCATTTTTTTTATTTCGTTAAATTGTAAGTGTTATATGTTAAATACGTGTACTTATTCTCTTTAAAATACAAAAACTATTAAATTTAGTGGGTTTCATTAATGAATCGGTTTTTAATTAAAAAAATACGCTTAATCATTTTTATAAATTCCAAATTTTCATAAAACCCAGAGTAGTGCGCCCTTTATTATATAAATTAGGGAAATACCCACAAAATTAACATAAAGTCTAAGGCAAAATAAATATTATTAAATTCCATTTGTTTGTAGTCTTTTACTTTTGATTCTAATAAAAATCCTTTCATCTTCATATGAAAAAAATAATTTAGTATTTTAATCTAACATAAATAAAACTAAACGTCTTTAGTATTAGTAATGGTAAGAGATACGGAATAGATGTATTACCCTTCAATTTAAATTACCTAACTTATAGAAATAGACCAATAGACCAAACTTTAAGAATACAACCCCTCGAATCCTGAATAAAGAAACGAGAATTTGAGCCAGAATATGAATTAACGGGTTATACGAATCAATCGATTAACCGATACATAAATCATATGATGATAAAGTTTTTTTGTTTTTAGATAAATATCAACAGTACGATCTACTTATAGAGTAAATCTACTTTTTCTACTAGATTATAATACTAATATAAACACTACTTAAATATACTAATAGTTTAGCATAAAGAATATTAATATCTAAATCCTACTAGATAAATATCTGACCACTAGCCGAGATGGATATTATAATATTTGAGCATAATTAATGGTAAAAAAAACACCTTTTCATTTTTCTAAAATCTTAAAGATAAATAATAAAATAATTATTTTTTGCTAAACTTTTTACAAAGTTGTAAATTAATAGTAAATCTTAAATCTTAAATCTTAAATAAAAATTCAATTTTTCAAAAATCTATGAATAGCCCTTTATTTAAAAATTACTAAGTATATATATCCTGCTAACTCCACTAGGCAAAGGTAGGTTTGGCGATATTGTTATATTAATAAATACCTAATATAAGGTATATAATCAATATAGATTAAACCAAATAAAACCCAGCCAATAATTAAAATATACAAACTAGTAAGATACTAACCCCAATCAAAAGAAGATTTTAACTTATACATATTCCTCAACAAGAAATTATTTTACCATTAAATTCTGACCTCAAATTTAGAAATTTTTAAATTAAAATTATGAATGGAAAAGAAAGTTTATATAAACTACTAAAATATTATAAAAAAGTTACAATTTTGTATAAATAAAGCTTAAAAAAAAGAAATTAATTTTTCCTAATTTTAAAGTTATTTGTATTTTGTCTTTTGTTTATAATTTATATTCTAATACATAAAGAGTCCAGCCTGTCTATGATTCAAATTGATTAACTAGAGCAAATTTAAAATATTTCATTTATTAGTTTTAGTTTGTCTATTAATTTGTGCCTAATTATATTAATGATATTAACTTAAGCACTTAAATAAGATCATTTATGAAAAAAATATTTATATTTCATTTATGGATATATTGTTGTCTTTGAATTTGAATTACTGCCTAATTATTAAATTGTTTTTTTTGCTATTTAAGTCTAATTCTTTAAATAAGTTTACTAAGATTAAAATAAAAAAGTTATTATATAACTGCGTTTCCCATTATTCTTTTTAAAAACTATTATTTTATTTAGAATAGAATAGGTTTATAGATTAAACAATATTGGTGAATTTTTGTTCACTGTTATTTCTATTTAATAGTATTAAAGTATTTATAAAGGCAAATCAATTTAAGTTATTTTTTTTTAGATATATAAGTTTGTGTATATTTATTATTTAAATTTTTATAAGACTGATACTGATTATTAGACTTCTACTTTATATTGTAAATAAATGTTCATAGTTAAGTAAAAGGAAATATTTATACTCCCTTTGAGCTTTATTTAAAACTATATCCAGCGGTTTAGGTATTAATAACTAGGCGGTGATAAATCTAATATTACGAGAAATAATATAGTACCTTTAAACCGTTTATTTTAGCTTTACTTTACCTTTTAATAGAAAACAATGGTAGCTAAATTGCAAGTGGTTGGTTTATTTGCTTTTGCTATCTTTATTATTTAATTTGTTGTTTTTAGATTCAATTAATGTAACTAATTCCTCATAATAATTAAAAACCAATTTACAAAGTAAACATAGATAAAGCTAGGTAAAACTAGGATGTGTTAGAGTACCTTACACTTTAATACTAAAAGCCAAAGGGCCGGTATAAAAAAATTTGGGGATGTGCAGTTCTTCTTCTTGTTCTAATTATTGCTTATAAGACTTATAATTTTGCAGTTTATAAAAAAACCCGGGGCGGAGTAAACCTAACTTTAAAACTCGTTTAGACTTATACTTAAAAATACTACCTTAAATTGGCCAAATTATCTACTTATTCTGATAAATATAACTTAAGGAAACAGATATACTATGAGCTCCTCTGTTAAATTTTTAAGTTAAATTAGATGTATTTTTACATGAAGTTGAACCTCTACTCATATTACCTAGTAAATGTTATGGACTACTAAAACTAGGTGTTATTGGCGTTTTTTCTAATATACCTCATAAATTTATTCAAGAATAATTGATACCTCTCTCTATTTAATTTAGATAAAATGAATTAGTATTTCTTAATTTTCTGTTATAGTAGGTTTTTATTTTAATGTAAATCTCTTTCTTCTTATACGTAGAATTTGTTAAAGATGTTATATTTTTATAATTACAAGAGGTAGATCTAGATCTAGAGGTAGAAAATTAGAGTTTATTTTTTCTCATAATCAAGGTTACGAATATAACCCTATTTTGTTTGATGTCTTGGTGCTAATAATTCCATAAATATTAACATAGAAATGAAGTCCTGGTTTAGCTAAAAAATCTCTTTCATCTAAGTATTGGTAGAGCTTGAGTTCATATATTTTCTTAAAAAAAAAATAGAGTAATAACGACTTAATAAAGCAAATCTAAGAATAAAGCAAAACAAGTCCAAGTACACAGTTCTTTAACTCATTATGAGAAGTGCAAATGCGATAATTAAAACTAGTCTTTTATTAAAGTATATGGTTTATTTGTCTAATACTAAGACTCCAATTAAACCTATAAAAGATCTTGATATTAGTCCAAGAGCTGATAAAAAAAAATAAACTCGTTCTAGTTAATTATAAATCTTATATAATTTTTAAGAATATTTAAAACATGGCTTTCTTTTGTTTCGACGAGTCTAATAAATATTACGTAGTCTTTCTTTTATCCTTGAAAATTTAAAATGAAACCAATAAGGATGGTTTGATGCTTTGATGCTTTGATTTAAGTATTATTTTGTATTTTATATACCCCTAACCCACGGTTAAAAAGAGGGTTGTCTTTAAACAACAAAGTAAATAAGTCTATTTAAGTAAGTAAAGGAAAAAGTACCAGGAACAGGAGATGTAAATTTATTTTTATTTATTTTTAATAAAGGATCTAATTATCTTTAAATTTAATTTAATTTTATTTTCTCATATTATTTAAGTATTTGGTTAATAGCGCAATTATTTAATTTTGTTTATATTTTATAAAAAATATTTTATTTAGAAATGAAAGTGGAGATGACAAATCAGATCTTTTCATAAAGAATTACGGATTCAATTTAATCCTGCTTTAACTAGCTATTACTATAATTAGTTATGCAGATATTCCATATCTAGTAATACATAAGCAACAGTCTGTAATTTATTATGCTACAGATAGTGTTTTATGACAACTATAGCTATTTTAGTTAGTGTAATTAGTGCTACTTATTATTTAATAATATCTTATACTAGAAGTCCTCATAATAACGGACCCTTAACTAACAGTCGTCATATTTCTAAATCTAATACAAAGTAAAATCAGTAATTACATACTATTAATAAGTCAAGTGCAATAGACTTTAATTTATTAAATACTAAGAGTTCAGTATCACTCCCTTAACAAAATAAAGAATAATATTTAATATGACATTATAAAATAATATTATTAATAAGGAAAATAATAATTCGAACTCTTCTATGTCTAGTTATAAGATTAAATTTTTATTAAGATATCTTAAACTTTTAAATTTAAGTCATAGTCTTGCTTTCATTATTTCTTTATTAACTTTTCCTATTTTATTATTTTGTCTAAATTCTTCTATCTTAATGAATAGTGCTAGTCTAATCACTTTAATTTATTAAAAATAATGCCAGAGTTGCAGGTATTAATAATATTTGTACCTTTAATAGTTGGTATTTTATTACTTTTTAAATTATTTAATTGGAATTAATTCTACAGATCAAGTGAAAAATCAATGTTATGATTGTGGATTTTCTCATTAACCAAGTAATAAATTATTTTCAATACATCACTTTAGTACAGCATTGTGTTTTTTAGTATTTGTTTTAGAAATTACTGGTTTTGGTAGTTTTGACTGTAAGTATATTTGGAACTAGTTTTATTATTCTTTATAATATTGACTGTAGGTTTTATAAACAACTCTATCGCTTATAATATTAACAGATTTAACTGTTGGTATTCAACAAAGTATATAAAATACTTTTTATTTCAGTTTACCTGTTTACCTATTTATAGCTGCTTTTTACTTTTACTTTTTACTGTATACTGTTAAAAATAGTAAATTAGTTATGTATATTTTGATCGGGCGATATCTTTGTGTTTATCTAATTATGAGCAGATTTTGTAAGGCTAGCTGTTAATCTAATTAATTTTTTATCTGGTATTTTTCAAATATAAAATATTTTTAAGATTTTCTTAATCAAGGAGATAGTTAAAATTAGTTTCCTTTAAATGGCCGTCTATTATTCAAATTTTATGTATTAATTTTTAATAGCTTATATTGGTTATTTTATTAGCATGAATTGGTTTTAAAATCGTGACCAGTCTATTGATTGGATAATGAGACGAGTTATTGTAATTTGTTTTATTGATGCTACCCCTCTATACGTAGGATTTTAATAGTTTATTAAATATAACAGCGATATATGTTTTGTCTTGTTTATATTTGATAGTATTACAAATTATTATATTATTTCTAATATCTAAGAAAAACAAAAATTGTTAAGATATATTTATCCTTTTGCAGTTTAAATGTATTAATCACCAATACTAGTAATGAAAATAAAATAGAGGATACTAGGATATCCTATAATGAACTTTGTAGAATAGTTAACACTTAAATTAATTTGCTCAGATACTAACATATAGATTATACTAATTTGTATCAGATAGCTGTTGTCATTGAAATTAGAGTTTATTAGAACTTGTAAATTTTTATGATACTCTATGAAATTTAAGTTATTTAGATCCTATTATGTAACCCTCAGAATTGAGAAGCTCACGTCCCCCAACAGGAAGAAAATAATAATAGCAATTTATTTGAGTTTTTATTTTAAGTACTAAGTTAAAAAGATTAGCTACGAAAACAACACGACTTATGGACTTACGGAAACAACACGACTTAAGGATTTCTATAGATAGTTATTTGTGTATTACCTCTTTTCTGTTAAAATTTTTTTATAATAAGTCTTAGTATTGTTATAACACTTTAAGGAGCTAGGGGTTTATTCTAATTTGTCTGATATGATGACTTCTAGTTCTGTTAAGATATTGATTATGAAAACTTCTGCTCGTCTATTGCGATATAAATTATGTAATGCTATTAGCCTAGAGGGTGTCCTGAGGAGTTATTAAAATAGATTGATTAATTATAGTATTATAAATATGAGGACTTTCCATGATTAGTTAAAATAAAAAGTTACAGGAAAATTTGAAGTTGCATAAAACAATTTTCTTCTATGATAGGGTTTAATAAAGAGTTGCTAAAAAGATAACTGAGCTGATGAGCTAAATCATTTCCGATAGGTAGAATACTTCTTTAATAGGCCAACAGAGACATATAGAGGACCTAAAACTAAAGTAAAAGCCTCAAGCAATATGTAACAATACTGTGAGATACGCGTTAAAGTTTTATTATAAATAATTTCATTTATTTTTCTTCTAACTTAACTATAATTTAATTAACTAATAACATTAATGTACATAGGTAAATTTACCTACATCTTAATATTGATTATAAAGTAGTAATAAATTTATAAAGTAGTACTAAAAAGTAGTTATGTACAACATTCATGTTCAACACTTTTGTTTGATATTATTTATATATTTTTTATATTTTATATATTTATATTGTAATAAAGGGAACTAACTATGTAATACTATTACTAATATGAAAATATAATTATGTAATAAATCAATAGAGCAAAAGTAAAGTATCTTATGAAATAGCAATATCTATAACATGATATGATAATATATCAGCTTTAAGATGCAATTTTATTTATAAATTAAATAGCTCAACAAATAGTATACCTATTACAATACCATCTTAAACATGTCAATGAGCTGATTAGCTTATGCAATTAATTTATCAGCAGCAAGCATTCAAAAAATAAATTTATAAAATAAATAATACTAATTTAAACAAGAACAATAGGAGTTGAACCTATATAATCAACTTTGAAGGTTGACGTATTAACCATTATACGATATTCTTAAAATTATTAAGCTAGTAACCAACTTATACAGTAAATAACTAATGAAATATTTTAAAATAATATAAATAACTAAATAAATTTTTTAATAAAAGGGTAAAACTATTAATTTAATCGCAAATAACAACAACATCAACAACTACAAAAATGGTAGTTTAACATTAAGCTATACTTACCTTAGTAAATTATTCATTAATACTTCTAATTCCTACTTCTTTTTATTATTACTAATTTTATTCATATGATTTTACGATGAGATTAAATTTAATCTATATTTAACATAGGAATCACATATTTAATTCTTAGTATAAATACAAATATATATAAATAAAAAGTATAAATATACTGATTATAATCAATAATCTAAAATAGAAAATTAAAAAATAAAACTTAATAATTAAATTAATACTCTTATATAACCATAAATATATTTACACAAAAAATTAAATTAAATTTATATAAAATATACAAACTTATTTACAACAACAAGGGTAACAACTAATATAATAATATATATCCATTAAATAATTTAAAATATACTACTAAAGTATTAGTTTCAATATTACTGCTGCTGCTATTAATAATTTAATAAATCTTTTTAAACTTTATTGCCAAATATTAGTAACAGATATAAAATACATATCAAATAATAATAAAATAATAATATATATAGTTATATAAAATATTTCTATTTCTATTAAAATATTAAACTAAAACAGTTATAATCCAATAAATAACAATGAAAATAAAAGTGAAAATAAAAAGGTGTGTGTTTAATAGAAAAGGTACACAAAAAAATAAATATTAATGTTACTATACTAATAGCAAAATAAAAATATAAAAATACCTGTATCAAAATGAGATAGTTTATGACCTATTTAAAAAAGTATTTTGTTATAGCTTATGGAGCTAGAAGTTAAATTACACCACGATCAATATATTTATATCTAAACTGAATAGCTTTATTAATAACTTAATAATTATTAAGAACATCAAAATAATATTTATCAAAACATAATTTCTAAAATAGATTTCCTAGTTTAATTTTAAACTTAATTAGCATTTGAGGTTTATAATATAAACATATACTGAAAGATAACCAGCTATAATACTTATAATACTCGTAAACAGTTTGTACTGAGTAGAAATATTTTCAGCTTAAACTAGATAAGTATGATTAAGATGAATACTTAGTCCACCACTAGCAAGAGCCATATAAATCCACATAAAACTAATATTATATATGATTAGTATTTTAACAATATTGGATGCTCCATGTACATTTTCATATATTTTATAAAAAACCATTAATATCAGTTAGGAATGTTTTAGTGATTAGTCGAAAATAAAACAAAAATGGTGTTATAAAAGCACTTATTGTACCAAATCAATCAATTACTGCAGTTGATACTGTATATTGAGAATAATAAAGTTCTAGTACAATTTCTTTATATTAAAAACCTGTTAGGAAAGGTATAGCTATTAGACTTATTGAACAAATAATAATTGCAGTATAAGTAAATGTTAGGAAAGCTAGTAGTCAGCTAGACGTCGATCATCTTGATGGTAATATGCTGCATGAAGAACAGCAGAAGCTGCTATAAGAGTTTTACATAAAGCATGGTTTACTATATGGAATAGTGCATCATCGTATTTACTGATAGCAACAGCTCTAAATAAATATCCTATTTGACTACAAGTAGAATAAGCAATAATACTTTTCATAACAATTTTATAAGTCCAGTACTATCAGCAAAAGCTGTAATGGCACAATTCAAGTAATTACAATTATAGTTGTTTTACCAAAATCAAGTAGAGGTGAATATCGAAATAGTATATAAGTCCTGTAGTTCTCAGAGAAGCAGCATGAATAAGAGCACTAACAGGTGTTGGCATAATGTTAGTTATATATATATTAGTATACTGTAATGTAATGTAATTTAATGTAATATAATGTAATGTATATAAGCCTACTAAGTGCTAGCTATATATCTGGATAATGATCGGACTATATTATTTCTTAATATAATAAAATATTTAGTAAGAGCTTCACGTGAATTCTCTGAGGATACTACTAATTAAAATTTGTAAATTAATGTTGGTTTCCTGCTGATTGCCCAATTTATTCTTTGTTAGATTGTCAGTATAAGATAATCTCATAATTTATAAAGAGTACTAACATCTTTTTCTCTACTTATTTGTAGAACATCAGCTGTAATTTATTTAAATGGTTAAGCTTTACCTTTTGGTGTATCAGTATTACTAAGTATAGGATTTATTTCTACAGTAAGTGCTATAATTCTTTGATATCGAGATATTATTACATAATGTACAATATAGGAGATAAAACAAGTAAAGTACAAAAAGGTCTTACACTAGGAGTATCACTATTTAGTGATAGTAAACTATTCTTTTTCATAGCTATTTTTAGTTTTCTTTCATTAAGCACTAAGTCCCACAATTAAACTTGGAACACCTCATATGGCTATTACAAGTGCGCCGAATGGGGGCGTTAGTGTATTGATATGATGTCCCATATCTCATTTATATTTGGGCCAACATTATAAATGCTACGGACTCTCTCGCAATCTGTAGCTAATAATGAGTTAAAGATGGAAAGCATAGAGTAAAGTGTTGTATAATTCAAACTGCCCATAAAAGACAACCAGATTATTAGGGATTGACAAGCTGAGCTTAACAAACCTGATACCTAATATCATATAAAACCTGCGGGGGTAAAATTTAAGCAGAATACATCGGTGTTTATTCACCATTTCTAGTAAATATGGTTATAGCAGGGCTTGTTGCCAAAAAGCTGAGTAAAATTTTCCTTATCTTAAGCTTTTCAAGGTGTGCTAAATCAATAAGGACTTTAAACATCACTAACTGTCAACTTCGTGATCTAAGCGCCTCTATAGATAAAGGAGTCTCCATAGTAAATAATTGAAGGGAGACAGCCAAAATTGTCTTGAATTAAAAACAATAGAAGATAACAATAAAGTACTGGGTAAGTTGGATAAACATAAAAAGGTATCTAATGGAGTCGGTGTTACCACTATTGTAAAAAGAATTATTGAGCAGCGGGAGTTAAAAGGACAGAAGCACTTCCATTTAAATTATCACTGACCCTTGGAAAAATTGCTAATTGGAAATTCGTAGTAAACAATTTCAGGTAAATTGAGTAAGGGATTAGATACAGAGAGCTTAGAAGGTATAAATCTAAAGTGATTCGAGAACACCATTGATAGCTTGAAATCCGGTTAATTTAAAATTAAAACCAGTCGTATCGTAGAAAATCCCAAATCTAATGGAAAAATGAGGCCATTATAATTAAAATCTCCCATAGTTAAAATAGTCCAAAAAGGTTTACATGCTATTCACTGTTGGAGGCCTTCTTTTACCCTACAATATCATCCTCATCACATGGGTTTAGAAGTGGGAAATCGGTTCACTCTGCCCTGCTATAAAACTATTTACAAGGTAATCGGTACAACTGATTAATCCCGGCTGATATTTAAAAATGTTTAGATATGATTCCCCATGAAATTATCATGAAATGTGTGTCTTAAAAAGTTGGAGCTTTAACTTATAAGGAAATTCCTTAACGCTGCTCACATTGTTGAGAAAGGAACCCTACACAAACTAGCTACTCCTCAACATGGAATACTTAGTCCCTTAGTTGCAAGGGCAAACATAGTTAATGAGAAATTGGGTAAGCTCAAGGGTGAAGAAAAGCTTATATACGTTAAATAATAAAACGGAGAAAAACCCTGTGTATGCCAAATTACAAAGCTTAAGATGTAAGACATCGGATCCCGTTCTTAAAGTTAAGATTAAACTTAAATGCGGAAGAGGTGAAGGTCATATCAATTCGTTCATAACTACCGTATAAGGAAATTTGTAAGATACGCGGATTACTTCGTTGTTATGATTGCTGGTTATCTTCATGAGGCCAAATTCATAAAATCAAGAATAAAAGACTTACTTAAAGCTAAATGCGGATTATAACTTAACGATAATAAAACAATCATCAGTAGCATGTCAGAAAATTTCTTGGTGCTGAAATTAAAAATCCAAAAATTAACTAAACATGATTGGTTAACCATGGAATAAGATAAGGGTAAAACTTATATCCCTATAAAAAAGATAATACAAAACTTAAAGAAAATTATTCGCCAAAATCATATGAGTTAATTATGACCTACCGGACTTACAACCCTATCTCACCAAGAGATACTAAGCTTATATAACTAAAATTTTAGAGGGGTAGTAAACTTTTTAGCTTTGCCACAAATCCAGAGTCTATATTATCATTTGATTAATGCGTGCATCTTGTGTCCTAACCAAGGGTAAAAACTTCGTAGTTTAAGTAAAGTCTATCATAAATTTGGTAATGACCTTGAGTGTAAAGACACTGGAGTAACAATTTACAGACCTGAGAACTTAAAAAGTAATCACGATTTTAAAAATAAGAAAACTACAAGTCCTGATAAACTTCTCTTATAACTAAGACATGAGCGGGTAAAGCAGTGTTTATTGTATGCTGTACTGTGTGTGGTTCAACTCACTTCGGGTATGCTTCACGTCAGATCACTAAAAGAAATTAATGCTAATTTTAGAAAAAATCTCATTTGCACAAATTAAGGGAGATATCCAGATAAAGCAGGTCCCATTCTGTGCATATCATCATAGTCTACTACATAAGGGTCAATTAAACTGATCAGATATCTTGAAAGTACATAGATACAACAAGAAGTTAAGGTGGATTTTTCTTATTATCAAAACATTTCTTTATTTTAAATCTAAAAAATTTTGCAAAGAATAGAAAGAATTTCCTAAAACTTTTAATAACTAAACTAAAAATATTTTTAACAACAGA